>Ga0075577_19_pt1 | contig 2909 bp, 1 predicted proteins | sample RifGroA2_FD_68193 | JGI IMG/M metagenome (GOLD analysis project Ga0075577, IMG submission 68193) | candidate division WWE3 bacterium GW2011_GWA2_44_16 | reverse complement strand
TATCTGGGTGTGATTTTTACACTTTTGTACGCGGCTTTGAAAGCAAAAAACACCCAAGCGTCTTACCTATGCACGGCGATGGCGGGTTCTGTTATTGGTATACTAACCGCCGGTATCTTTTACTCTTACAACACAGAATTCTTTTGGCTTATTATCTTGCTCTACTTTTTTTACGCTTTACGTTGTGTTGAGAAATATACGGACTTAGGCAGAGACAACCTGTGGGTTGGTATTTACGCGCATTTTATTGCAAATAAAAAGATACCATTGATTCTTCTTGCCACCGTTTCTTTTGTGCTAATCTTTATTAACTTAGGTACTAACCACTTAATACCATGGGATGAGGCAATATATGCCAAGGTTGCTAGTAATATCGTAGATTCAGGCGACTTTCTTACCTTACGCTGGAAAAGCGACGCACCTTGGTTTGAAAAGCCACCGCTATACTTCTGGATTTCAGCAATACTATTAAGAGTGATACCTGATGACCCCGAGCTTGCCGTTAGGCTGCCTTCGGCGATAGCGGGCTTTTTCTCTGTTTTGGTTACCTATTTTTTCGGTAAAAGACTGTTTGGCAAAACCGCCGGTTTCATTTCGGGTCTCGCCCTGCTAACGTCTTTTCACTTTTTATACTACTCAAGGCTGGGGATGTTGGACGTAACATGTACTTTTTTCGTACTAGCTTCTTTGTATTTTTATCACCTGGGGATGTCGGCATTAAGCGCCCGCCGCAAATATATGAACTACGCGCTATCCGGATTATTTTTCGGCTTGGCGGTATTGACTAAGGGCGTGATCGGCTTATTTCCGCTGATTATTATAATACTTTATCAAGCCACTACTATCGCTTATGAACTGGTTAAGTGGCGAAGACTGCCAAAGACTTTTAAGGGGAGCATGTACGGCCTGGCGCTAACACTTTTTACTTCTCTTATAGTGTTCCTGCCATGGCACCTTAAAATGTACCAGTTATACGGCAACGAGTTCGTTGGTGCTTATTTGGGCTATCACGTAGTAGAAAGGGCAACTATGGAGGTGGAGGACAAAACCGCCCCGCTTTTTTGGTATGTGACTGTACTAAAAGTATCTATGCGGTTGTGGTTTATTGCTTTGCTGCCGGCGATTGTATTCGGGCTCTATTCCGTACTTAAAAGGACTGGTGACCGTAGAAACCTCTGGTTTGTTGCCGTGTGGGCGTTAGCAGTTTTTATCTTGCTCTCCATGGCAAGATCAAAACTGGTTTGGTACATAATGCCGATATATCCGGCGCTTGCCATAATTGTAGGCTATTTTTATTCCTCAGCGCTAAGTTTTGCGGACCGCAAGCTTTCGGCGCTAAAGTTTGTTACCTCGTTTCAGATTAAGGCGGTCGCAATCTACGTCACCGTGTGCGTTTCTCTTTTGTACTTAGTACAAACTAAAGAGTTGGTATATACGTCAGACTTAACCGGGCCGCAGGCTAAATTGATCAAGCTAAAAGATCAGACTTATGGGCTTTCCCAAAAACTGTACTCGGATCGAGTTGAGTTCCCGCTGCTTTTGTTCTACACCAAAGGGCCCTTTGTGGCTACAGACTTCATGCCTTTGCGGGAGGTGCTTGGTCAAGCCGATAAAGATCGAGTCGGCTTAGTGTTTATAACCAAGGAAAGTAGGTTTAAAAAACTTAGCCAGGAGTTTCCTAACATCAAACGTATTGCGTCCGAAAAGGAGTGGTATTTGGGTGAGCTAACAGTTTTATGAAACACATTGGTATGCTAAAAAAAGTATCTTTGGTGGGGGTAGGGAATCTACTAAATGCCGGGTTTGGGTTAGTTTTTCTTGCGGCCGCGGCCAAGGCCTTGCCGGTTCAGGACTTTGGCCGGTATGCGTTTTTGACTTCGTTACTGGTTTTCATGTCCAAGATTGTAGATTTTGGGTCTAATTCTATTTTTGTTGCCGAGTCTTTGAAGGTTTGGGATATTGGTACGTTAGTTAAACGGTTTTATACTCTCAAAACCGCCCTTTTTACCATAGCGGTCTTTATATCCTGTATTTTTTTGTATGTGCTGGGTTATAGGTCGCTTAGTGTGTATGCGATTTTTCTTGTTGGGCTTTTGTTTTATTCAATTAACGTACTGCTTTTTGCCATTTTTCAAAGTTTGGAAATGTTTACTCACGCGGTGCTTTTAAATACAATCCCGGCTTTGCTTAAGGCCATTGTAGGTGTAGTAATACTTTCGGGACTATACTTTTCTGCGCCACCAGAACTGTTTCTGGGAGTCTTTTGTTTATCTATGGGCCTTTGCGCGATTTTATATTGTTTTATACCCCGCGAGTATCGGTTTACGAATCATAAACTTTCGTTGCGGGACAATGTAGGCTTTATGCTTACATCATGTACACCAGCGGGCATAGCCCAACTAATTTCTCAAGGTTGGTCAGCAATTGCCAATATGATCGTTAAGGTTTACAAGGGCTATTTTGACGTGGGTGTTTTTTATTTGGCAGACAAAGTGGCCAATGTATTTAGCCTGATATCTTTGTCTATTTTTACTGTTATCCTGCCCCAAAATGCAAAAAGGAAGCGGGAAAATATTCCGCATGATTACGGCGAGACTGTTTTACTTAGTTTGATTGTTATGGTTTTGGCCTTTGTTTTTGTGGCGATTGCGGGTATTTTCCTACAGCGGGTTTTTGGTGACAAATACAGTGGATCGTTGTTAATTTTGGATGTTTTGATTTTCTCATCCGCGTTTTCCGCCATTCATGCGTTTATGGAAAATCACTTTTATGTGTACGAGGACGTTAAAATTATCATGCATATTGCAGTTGTAAAACTTGTCGCTTTTATTAGTTTAAGTCTTTTGCTGGTGCCGCTGTTCTCACTTAAAGGCCTTGCATTTGCCCAGCTACTTGCATCCGTTATTGGT
>Ga0075577_19_pt2 | contig 4030 bp, 2 predicted proteins | sample RifGroA2_FD_68193 | JGI IMG/M metagenome (GOLD analysis project Ga0075577, IMG submission 68193) | candidate division WWE3 bacterium GW2011_GWA2_44_16 | reverse complement strand
CTCTTTGCCACCGTAAACCTGCCAATGGTTGCCCAAGCTTTGTGGCAGCACGGTGTGGTACAGCTGTTTATTATCCTGTCATTACTTCTTTTATATCACTATCGGGAGACCAAAAAACTTTACAGTGTCCTGCTTTCCGGAGTTTTTCTTGGCTTGGCAGTGCTTTCTCGGCCTACTGCCGGTTTATTATTGCCGTTTTTTGTCCTACTGGCTGTGTATTTTGCTGCCAAGCAGCTTGACCAAAAGCTTTCGTTTAGCGCCTTGCGTACTTTTTGCCAACACGCATTGCTCTTAGTTGCGGGTCTAGTGCCGTCAGCGGCTTTTTTTCTTTGGTACAACAAGGTTTTCTTTGCCACCATAGCAAATCAGGGTTATTCCGGCCAAATTGCCAGTAATTGGCTCACGCCATTTCCTGTAGGTTTCTTAGGGCTGTGGTTTTCGCCCAGCAAAGGCATTTTAGTTTACTCGCCGGTCTTTCTTTTTGCGCTTGTTGGGGTTTTTCTTGCAGTCAAGTTGTATGTGCGGCATAAAAGTCACGTAGAGTACCTCATTTATTCGGCCATTGTTTTAACCCACACCTTAATCATTGGTTCATGGAAGCACTGGTATGGCGGTTGGTCGTTTGGGTACAGAATGGCCAGCGATATCCTGCCGTTTCTTGTTCTCCTTCTAGTGCCTTTTGTTAATTCGCCTCGGTTTTACAAGGTAAAAACGGTTTTTCTTTTTACGGTTTTTGTAAGTGTGCTTATTGGACTTATGGGCATAGCTTTTTTTGACGGGGTTTGGCACGGAACTTTTGACGACGGCTTTTGGCAGCAGGACTGGCTTTGGAGCGTGGAAAACAGCGAACTAGTTTTTAACCTTAACCGAATGCTGGTAAAATTGAGCCTACTACTATGAGGCTATTGTATGTTTTAAATTCTGGTGATCCCGGCGGCATGGAGCAACACGTCTTGGACTTGGTGGACCAAATGGTCTGCCGCGGCCATGACGTTTTTGTTTGGTGCAAAGCCGGTGTAGTGTCAGACTCTTACAAGCAAGCGGGAGCAAAGGTGTGTGAGCGAGGTATCAACCACGACATTGACCCCGCTTACATTATTGCCCTAACCAAATTCATCAAGGCCCACGCTATTCAACTTGTACATGGCCACGAACCTAAGGCTGTTGTCAACGCTCTATTGGCCGCTTGGTTGGCTGGAACAAAGGCGCGGGTTAGTCATGTCCACACTCCTATTGCTCATTGGCAGGTTACCAAAGTCAGAAAGATCATAAATTCTGCCATATATGGTCTAGTTGTAAATGCCCTGAGTTCAAAAGAAATTGCCCTCACCGAGTCAGTAAAAAAAGTTAAATCCGCCGCAGGTATTTTAGCGAGCAAGCTATGCATAATTCCAAACGGTATAAACGTGTACAAGTTCTATTTCTCCAGCAACGAGAAGGCGTATTTTAGAAGAGACATCTGCAAAAAGCACGCACTTGACTCAAAGGTTAAGATTATAGGCACCCTTAGCAGACTAACAAGGGAAAAAGGCCACACCGTTTTGCTTGAGGCTTTTGCTGCGCTTATCTCGCGTGATGCAATCCACAAAGAAGATTGTGTTTTAATGCTTTGCGGTGGGGGAGAGTTAGCAGAAACTCTATGGCAGCAGGCTGGCGACTTGGGGATTAAAGACAGACTCGTAATTACCGGTCAGTTCGATGAGGATTTAAAGGTTAAATACTATGCTGCATTCGATTATTTTGTTTTTCCGAGCTTGGCAGAAGGCTTTGGCCTAGTTCTTATCGAAGCGCTTACGTCAGGATTAAAAGTGGTATGTTCTGACTTACCAGTGTTAAAAGAAGTGGGCGGGACATATCCGCTATATTTTAAGTCCGGTGATGAGCTTGATCTTGCCGATAAGCTGGCACGGGCCTTGCAAGAGCAGCCCGATCAGCAGGAGTTTGAAGCCCAAAAAAACCATGTTGCAAGCAAATACTCGCTTCAGCACTTTGCCGAAAAGTATGAGAACTTATACAAGGAGTTAACCGAAAAATGAAAGTTCTTTTTCTGGCTCGGTCAGATATTTTTACCGTTAAAGGCGGAGATACTGTTCAAATAGAAAATACCGCCAAAGAGCTTGGTGGCATTGGAGTTGAGGTGGATGTTGCCACCTGCCCTAAAGTGGATTTTGTCAAATATGATATTGTACATGTTTTTCAGCTTGACTGGGTTCCAGAGACGTATTTTTATGTAAAAAAGGCCAAGGATGCCGGCAAGCCAATTGTGCTTTCGCCCATCCACCACGCGGAGTACGAAGTAAAAAGATTTGACGATATCTATACTTTTGGCCTTAGAAAAGTTGTTGGGATGGTTGTTAAAAAACAAGAACATAGGGATATTCTCAAAAACCTATACCGGTCTTTGTTTGACAGGTCAAAGTTTATCCCAACTCTCAAAGGCTTGGTGTTTGGTTACAGATATTCCCAAAAAAGAGCCTTGGAATTGTGTGACATTGTGGTCGTCCAGACAAATAAGGAGGCAGAGGACTTGGCAAAGACATATGCCGTTCAGTTTCAATGGGTAAAGATTGTGAATGGGGTTTCGGAGGAGTTTTACACCACCACCACGTTTGTAGATAAGTTGGCCGTTGGTGATTATGTTATCTGCGTTGGCAGAATCGAGGCGCGCAAGAACCAGCTAAAGATAATTGAAGCGGTGAAACTACTTAGGCAGGAAAAAGGGTTTCAGAAGTACAATTTGGTTTTCATTGGCAAACTTAGCAACCATCATAAAAGTTATGTAGAAAAGTTTGCTGCAGAATTGCGCAACAACCCATGGATTCAACACCCGGGTTTTATTCCCCAAGAGCTCATTCCATCTTATTTTCATTTTGCCAAGGCCGGCGTTTCGGCCAGTTGGTTTGAAACAACAGGCTTAACCAGCCTGGAAGCGCTCTTTTGCGGAACTAACGTGGTTGCCGCCGGGGTTTCAAACAGAATATTCCTGGAAGAGTTCTGCGGCAAAGCTGACCGAGGTATACAATCAGGTATTGAAGGTGCACAAATAAGTTATGGACCTCCAAATCGTTTATCTAGCCTTAATGTGCATATTTGGCTTGATCCTGTTTTTACTGAATGGCAGAAAAGCTTTGTATGTTTTATTGGCGGTTTCGGTTCTTCTGCACAAGGAGTTGTTCAGTACTTACGCGTGGAACGTCCTGCCGATTCGGTTATTGATGGGATCATTAACAGTTTACGTTGTTTTTTCTATTCTAAATTTAGTTCGCACCAAACAAATCGCAAAGTTCAAGAAAGTCGCAGCTAATCCGGTAGGAGTCTCACTTTTTCTTTTTTGGCTGATAGCCGGTGCGTCACTATTTTTTTCAAGGAATTTAGCTGCTAGCGTATCGGTGTACGCGTTTCTCACCACTATTGTCGCGCTGTATGTGTATATGGCGCTAGAGTCCGAATCAGATGGTTTCGATGTATTGCGTCTTATTAAGGCTTATGGATTGATAGCACTCGTCTTGTGTGTTATCGGCTTCGTCCAGCTGTTTGTATTTGACAAGTTTCAAGTCATCTTTGGGGCATTCTGGAACGTTCCGGGGCATTTTCCGCGCATTGGTTCGCTGTTTTGGGACGTAAACCATTTTGCCGGATTTCTGGTATTGCTCCTGCCTATCCTGCTCACCCTAGTACTCTTTGTCCCGTGGAAGCAGAAACTAGTTTTTTTCCCGACTTCTGTTGTAATTCTGCTAGTTCTTGTACTAACAAACGCGCGGAGTGGTTGGATAGCGGCTATAGTGGCCTTTTTGGTCTTCTGCTTATTAAGGGTATACAAGAGGTTTAAAGGCCGCGGCTTGTACGTGATATTTTTTGGACTTGTAGTCCTCGCAAGCATTTTTCTTGGTTTGTACATGAACAAGCAGGGTGCCTTTAGGCGTAGTGTAAGGCAGTATTTTCATTACCGGTTGGATTCGTTTGATTCCCATTTTTTGCTGCTTAACGGTGCCTGGCAGGTGTTTGAAAAGTACCCGATTTTGGGTGGCGG
>Ga0075577_17_pt3 | contig 5937 bp, 8 predicted proteins | sample RifGroA2_FD_68193 | JGI IMG/M metagenome (GOLD analysis project Ga0075577, IMG submission 68193) | candidate division WWE3 bacterium GW2011_GWA2_44_16 | reverse complement strand
CATTTCGCTATAAAGCAAACAGCCGAAAGCTACTCGATCTTTACCAGGGAGACCCAAGAAATATCTTTAGAGCGGGTAATGCTCCTACCATTCTTAAAAAAGTCTGGGAATTTCGCGGGTTTGGACCAAAGACTGGAAATCTATTTTTCAGATCAATGGTGACAACATTTGAGATGTATCTTGCAAATATTGAAAGTGTTTTGCCACCTGTGGATATTCACGATGCGCGAATAGCGAAGCTAATGGGTTTTGTTGAAAGTGATCAGATGACGGAGCGAAATGTCAGGTTGGTTAAGGAAATGTGGAGCACAGCCTGTAGACAAGCGCATGTTAACTGGTTGATTTTTGATAAAGCATTGTGGCTTCTTGGTTCAATAGGTAAACCTACATCGAAGGAAGATATCTTGAGATTACTAAATCCATAAAAATAGGGATAGTTGTGTTTGGAATTTCCAACAACTATCCCTTGTTTTGTTACGGCTGCTGAAGCATTTAGATTGCAAGATATACCTTAATTTAGCGTAATCTTGCATTGATCAAATCTCGAAGTTGCTCAAATATCACACCAAACGACTGAGTTGCATCAATGACCGGTGATTTTGTAGCGCGGGCATACTCGCTGTAAAGTCTTCGTGCCTCCTCCAACTGATCTGCAGTGTACGGACAAGGTTTTTTGGCTTCTTCACCACGTTTGAGTGACAGCTTAACCGGTAGGTCTAGAACAATTGTGAGATCCGCTTGTGGGATTTTGGAGTTCACTGCTTTGACGAACCTAAGATCGTATCCTTCAAAGCCACGGTAGACGTATGCTGAGACGTTCCAGCGATCCGCTAAAACTAAGTTTCCTTTTTGCAAAGCAGGCAACACAAAGTGCTCATACCTAATCGCCCGATCGGTTGCAAATAGATACGTTTTCAGGAAGGCTGTAAGGTTTTTCGCATATAGACCTTCCCAAATGAACGGGCCGATTGGCGAAGTGAGCTCTTTTGTAGCCAGAACTTCCCTGCCCTTGCGTTGGAAATATTCAGCTAATCGAGTGATGTGCGATGTCTTTCCAGCATTGTCGATTCCTTCGAGTGCAACAAGTAAACCCTTGGTTTTCATGTCTTTTCTCCTTTTTTAAGTGTTACGAATTTTATAGGTTGTTTTTGGCCTTTTGTCAACTCAAATAGCCTGTTGTGATAACATAAAGTACATGAATATTAAAAGAAAAATATTGTTTGCAACTACAAATGAAAATAAAATAAAAAGAATTCAAAAGCTAACAAATGATCTAGATATTGAACTTCTAACCCTTTCGGATATACAAGAAAAAATAGAGGAACCTAAAGAGTTTGGAAAAGACGTCGTTGAAATAGCGAAAAACAAAGCTTTTTATTATTGTGAAGATTGGGAAAATAATGCCGGTGCTTGCTCAAGACGATACTATGGATTTTTTAGGCAATGTAGCAGCGGAGGATGATCCAAAAACAGCAATCAAAGAGCCTGTTATAAAAGCATTCGGCCAATATACCATTCCTAATGCAATCGCTTATTACACAAAACTAGCAGAAAAATATGGAGGAGAAACTGAATTCGCTTTAGATATGATCACGGATTCATAGATGAAAGTGGAATAAAAGGAGTTAATTCGTCTCTGTATGAAAAGCTTGTAAAAAACCCTAAAGGGAAGGATAAGGTAGGAAATTATCCCTTGCGAGCATTAACAAAGCTCAAAATCGGCAACAAATATGTTTACTCAGAAGATACAACCGATGAGGAGAAAATAGCTGCGGATGCCGACATCAAGAGAGCTTTGATAGCGTTACTCAGTTGACGTATTACTTAAACTGTTTTCTTGTTTTGGCTCGAACTTTTATGTGCCTAACGGAAAACTGTGTGTTGACCTAATAAAACCCTACTTTATCTTCAAAAATAATCAGGATTTAGTAAATGTGCCTTTGAAACTATTAAAAACCCAGAATATGTGATGGTTGGGGCATCAAACGGTGATTTTGAACATTGGTTTTTAAAATGGTCGGGGTGGGCAGACTCGAACTGCCGACCCCCAGTACCCCATACTGGTGCGCTAGCCAACTGCGCCACACCCCGATAATTAACCCGCCGACCACAAGTCAACCTGCAAATTATACATTAGCCTTGAAAAAAACTCCCGAGTACTATAATGTAATCCGAATGAGCGATACTACTTCTGTAATTCAAAAAAGATTAAAAATTCTGGACGACTTGCTGAAAGAGCTGAACAAACTCAAAGACGACCTGGATGGGGCGCTGCAAGACGATCCCAACTACGGCAAATTCCTGGAGGAGCGGGAGGAAACAAAAAAGGATCACAAAGAAAAGAAGGGTCGAATCATGGCCACTGGTGTGGTTAAAGGTTACCAAGTTGAGATTAAAGAAAAGATACAGGAAATAAAGGAAAACCGAGAGATCCTCTCACAGGAATTGGTTGACTATTATCGGGAAAACGGTACGCTAGAGATAGTAGACGCCAACGGAAATGTGAAGCGTATGAAATTCTCCGTCAAATTGGTTAACTAATATGGCTTTAAAAAAGAAAAAGCGCGACGCCCAAAAGAAAAAAGATCCTCTATTTGTGCAAGCCTAATTAAGGACTGGTAGAGCTTTGGGTTTTTAGCGTAGGACTCCAGCAGGTATTTTTTAGCGTTCTCAAGGTCCCCCATTTTCATGTAGGTAAGGCCTAGATTATGGATAGCGTCGGCATAGTTGGGGTTTAATTCAACCGACTTACTAAAACTTGCAATTGCCATCGGCCAGTTCTGTTCGGTGGAAAACTCGTCACCAAGGTTGTTGTAGATTCTATAGCTGCGGGAGTCTGTTTTTTGCGTTGCTAACCATAGGTTTTTGCTGGTCCTAAAGTCGTACGCCCTAACAGCCAGTCTGACTGAATACAAAGCAATTAAGAGCGCAGTGACATACAAAGCCAGGTTTTTTAGCTTGATTTTATCTTCCAGTTTGTAAAGTATTAGAGAAAACAGAAGCGCAACAAAAGCCCCACCTAGATACAAATACCGGTCGGAGATAAACCACGCAACCTGCACGGGACTTAGGGTGGGCAGGATGGACGCAATAATTGCAAGAACAATGCCCAAAACGGCGGAGCGCTTGTACAGCAGATAGGTCAGAGTAATAGCTAGAACAATGATAAACACGTTCATTAGGATAAAAATCGGTTGGGAAACCGGCTCCTCGTGATAGAAACTTAATTGCACTGGAAAAACGTACAGCTCAAAGGCTTTAGAGAGGGTGTAAGGAACTCTTTGTACTAATGGTGCAGAGTCTTCCGACCTGTAGTAGTAATCAGTGACTAAAGCAGTTACGCGAGTAGAAAACTGCCAACTTACCCAAACAAGCCAAAAGAGCAGGGAAATCACAATGTAGCCAGCATAACTCCATTTAGTCTTTATAGTCTTAAGATTCAGTTTGGAGCCATCAAACAGGTCTAAAGCTATGATAATAAACGGGACTGTAAGCAGCCAGGTGCTTTTAAGCAACACCAAAGAAAGCAAGTAACAGGTGAGAGAAAAGATTAAAGCAGTGCGCGAACCGGTTTTCTTAAAGATAAAGTAGCCGATAATTATTAAGTAGGCAAAAAAAGCGTAAAAAACGTAGCCCATACCGCTTAACCACAATACCGCCTCACCGCCAGCCGGCAAAACGGCAAATAGTAGAGCCGAGACTAAAGCATACCGCTTGCCCATAAGTAGAAACACGAGTAGCAAGACCAAAAGGGCGTTGGCAATATGAAAAAGCAGTATCGCCAGATGATAAGGAAACGGATTTAATCGAAATACTTGGTAAATAGTGGAAACCAAAATAGTACTTAGTGAGTAGGTTTTTAGTGACTCACCGTAGTCATGTATGACAGGGTTGGTCATAAGTCCAGTATCATCGCCCTTGATAAACTGACCGCCCAGCCCCCAAACATATCCAATAAAACAGACAAGAGCGATCAAAAGCACTGTTTGTGAGTTGGTTTTATAGAAAGCGACCACGCTTTTGAAATCCTTAATGGCTGTTGACGTCTGTTTAGTGCTGACTGCCGGTTTCATGCTCGAATTATAAAACAAATACCATAAGGTATAATACTCTCATTGCCGGGGAGGGTTGGCCGAGTGGCCCAAGGCAGCGGTTTGCTAAACCGTGCCCGTAGAAATGCGGGCCGTGGGTTCGAATCCCACACCCTCCGCCATGCTATATTTATCTCATGATAAGTAGTGAAGAATCAGCAGAAAGTTCTGATGGTGTTGAAGTTATGCCCCCAAGACACGAAACCCTAACTCCCGAACAACAATTTGAAAAGGACTTTTTTAACAAGCCCTGGGAACAGATGACCGGAACACCAGTATTAGGTATGGAGTATCTATTAACACCTGAAGAAAAATCAAAAGGTGAAGGGTTGCTGGAAAGACTGCTGGCCTATTACAGCATTAAAAGTAGGTAGAACAAACTGTGCTCTAGGTTCTTTGGTATTAGCTAGAGCCTTAACAAAATCTGGAATACCCGAAGAAGAACTGGAATTTGGATCTCCTGGCCCAATATCACACGCTACTGTAAGTCACAAGGGGTTACTACGTGGATCAAACAAACGGGATTGTGCTGCCTGTGAGAGATGTAAAAATCGTTGACGGGATTAAATGCTTTAACTTAGGTGTTGACGAGGAAGATACTGAAACTGCTTTTAAAGTCCCATTCCGACTAGTACCTGTCTCTTCCATATATTACGGTATACGGGCTTTAGTTTCTAACCTCGATCCTTTAATAGAACAGGCTACAAGAGAAGAACCCAACCCGGAAGCCGTGGAATTGATTCAGAAATTCGGTGTGGGCACTCAAAGAGTTTTTGGTGCGTATGCTTTTAAAAAGCTAGTACCACCTGAATGGCGTATTAAAAGGATGAGAAATCAACCAGAATGGATACAAGAAACTGAAGGGTCGTCAGCTAGAATAAAGAGCGGAAACTAGATAGTTTAATAAAAAAGTTCCAAGTACGTCCCACGCCTTCCGCCAAGAATCATTATATCAACCATCTACTTCCTTAGTATTCCAATAACGTGTGGGTGTGTAAAAGCGGACAATGTTTTGGGCAGTTTTAACGTTAATTTAGACAGCCAGTACAGTAAACATTTATATACCCTTTTTCGAGAACAACGGGCTTTGGCTGTTGTTGCAACATATTGTTTTAGTCAATTAGTCAAAAAATCTGCGTGACTCCCGTTCCCACCTGGAAATGGGTACGCGCGAGAAAGCAAAAGCGATTTCTTTGTAGGAATAGCCTTTCTTATGAAAACGTTCAAGAGTACCAACCGAGTCTATTAGCAACTTATCATACTTATAACCATAAACATCGTCCACAATGCCTCTGGCTATAAAGGCCCTAGAATCGTCTAAGCCTGCTTTATCAATTTCGTACTTCAGCCGCCCGCGCAATTTGTCGCTATAACTATATACAGGTAACTTCGTATGCACATATGCAAGCTCCGGATCGTTTTTTTGCACCAGATAAGCCAACAACTCATCCTGGGCGCCCCTATACATAAAAAAGCCGTCTCTGGCATCTGTAAAATACCGGGTTGTTCTCCTCTCAAACTCCTCCATAGGCATCTTGCCAATCTCCTCAAAAAACTCCTTTGGGGGCGTGAGATCGAGCGTACCAGCGTATTCTATTGGCTGAATATCCCCAACACTAAGCTCCAGCGATCTTAGTGCGTGAACGTTTTCATGAACCCACATGTCCTTAATAGCTTTTTGACTGCCACTCATCACAGCAACAGCATTTTTCAAGTCAGGCTCAAGGCATTCTGGCAATAGCCTCCCAGTTACAGCACCACTAGCCGCAAGCGCAGCCAACCCCTCTATTGGCCGTGATGAATACGACCCCCCAACAGCATATGCAAAATCCTCAGTATTATGGCA
>Ga0075577_17_pt2 | contig 6700 bp, 7 predicted proteins | sample RifGroA2_FD_68193 | JGI IMG/M metagenome (GOLD analysis project Ga0075577, IMG submission 68193) | candidate division WWE3 bacterium GW2011_GWA2_44_16 | reverse complement strand
AACTTAAGCCGTTCTTTTGCTTCTCCTAGCCTGCCTAATCTTTCATCCTTTGGCGCACTAAGAATGTCTGCTATCTCCTGAGCCGGGCTATATTTCTCCCACGGTTTAATTGGCGGTTTTATTTTTTTCCCTACACTTTCTATACTACGCGTTGCCTTACCGGCGAGAAATGAACCCTCGGTTGTTACTTTGTGAATGGTATCTACCGCTTCTCGTCCGAACTGGGCAATTGAAGTGACGGGAATCATACAGCCATTATATAATCTTTAGATGGACTATAAAGAAGCTTCCATTAAAAAGCATGGGGAAACGGGCGGAAAAATTGAGGTTGTAAGCAAATTCGGCGCACTAATTACAAAGGACGACTTAAGTATAGTCTACACACCGGGCGTGGCGGCGGTTTCGGAGCTATTGGCTAACGAACCGGAAAAGGCGGGCAGGTACTCGATTAAAGGTAACACTATTGCCGTTGTTTCTGATGGATCGGCGGTGCTGGGCTTAGGCAACATTGGACCATACGGCGCGCTACCGGTAATGGAGGGCAAAGCGCTGCTCTTTAAAGAATTTGGCGGGGTTGATGCGTATCCACTAGTCCTAAACACCCAAGCCACCGACGAGATAATTAATACTGTAAAGGCTATTTCCCCTACTTTTGGCGGCATTAATTTGGAAGACATTTGTGCACCCAAATGCTTTGAAATTGAAGAACAGCTGGCAAAAGATCTAACCATTCCTGTTTTTCATGACGATCAGCACGGAACAGCCATTGTGATACTTGCCGCGCTAATCAACAGTCTAAAACTTGCCGGTAAACACAAAGAAAACATCAGTGCTGTTATATGTGGTGCGGGCGCAGCAGGAATTGCAACCGCTAAACTTTTACACGCTTATGGCGTAGGAGAACTAAAACTCGTAGACTCTAAAGGTGTAATTTCGAAGGATAGATCGGACCTAAATGAGGTAAAAAAGCAGATGCTAGAGATAACCAACAGCGCAAATGTAACCGCCGGACTAAAAAAAGCCCTGGTCGGCGCCGACGTATTTATTGGTGTAAGTGTAGCCGGCGCACTCAAACCGGAATACGTTTCGGCCATGAAGCCAAAAGCAATTGTCTTTGCTATGGCCAACCCAACCCCCGAAATACCACCCGAGGAGGCAAGGCAAGCCGGCGCATTTATTGTTGGCACCGGAAGAAGCGATTTCCCAAATCAAATAAATAACGTCCTAGTTTTTCCTGGACTGTTTAGAGGTTTACTAGATTACAAAATAAGAAAAGTGACCGATGAGATAAAGTTTGCCGTGGCAGAGACCTTGGCAAACTATATTGCCAACGACCAACTCTCTGTAGACAAAATCTTGCCCAGCGTGTTGGATAAAAACGTGAGCAAGGCGGTGGCGCTAACTCTTAAAAAGAGCTGACCAAGAGTATGACTAATAACGTCTGGACAATTATCCCTACTGGTGGTGAAGGTACCAGGTTAAAACCTTATACCAACGAGGTATCTAAACCGCTGGTGCCATTAATTAACAACTTTCCCATTCTTGAACTGATCCTGTACTCCTTAGCGTACAGCGCCGATTTGCGGAATTTTATTTTTGGTGTAAAGGGGACAAAGCACTATACAAACTTGCAAAACTACTTTCAAGGTGGATCGGGTTGGAGCAGCAAACTTCAATTGGAACCCCAAGCGCATTTCGAATATCAAAACCCAAACTATCTAGACAACGGCACTGCCGATAGCGCTCTTTACAACATTAAGGAATACAATCTAACTACCCCGGTAATAGTGGTTCAGGCGGATAATTTATTTTGGGGCCAAGAGATTAGCGATTTATACAACATTGCACTAAAGTCGAGGTTCCCATTTGTTGTTGGGTTAACGCACACGACAGAGCCAAATAATTTTGGTGTGGCGGACTTTGACAGCGCAACAAAAAAGATAACTAAGTTTGTAGAAAAGCCGTTAGCTAATTATGCAGGCGGCGCACTAGTAAATACCGGCATTTACATTATCAAACCCGAGGTGTTTACATATCTGGAATACGATTTTGGCAATAACGTGTTGCCAAAACTGGTCGCTAAAGGACTTGTTGGTGGACACATTTTCACTCACCGCTGGTATGACTTTGGCAATCCTCAAGAGCATCTAGCAAGTGCTATCGATTTATTGAGAAAACCGTCACCCTGCTTTGAAAACTTTTTAACCAGAGTGTGTACTATTTATGAAACCAGCAAGTCCAGGGTTTGGGTACGAGGTCGAAGTAGTTTTTCCTTAGCAAGAGCCGAAGAGATTATAGCGAGAATCAGTGCGGGGACCATTAAGATAGAAGGCGATGTATTTATAGGCAAAGACAGTGTTATTGAAAATGGGGTTTACCTTAAAGATTGTGCTTTGGGTGACCTGGCCTTTGTGGGGGAAAGGACCCAGATTATAGAGAGTAATATTTTGGATGCCTGGCAGATAGGTAAAAACTGTAAAATCACCGCTTCATTTTTTGGCCGAGGCGGAACAGTGGCTGATAACGTTACAATAGCCGGTGGGTTTTATGGCCACAATGAAAGAATTGATCAAGTGGTAACGTTAAGTTAACTATTTTCTTGCCTGACCCTCTCATCCCCCACTACTTCATCTGCAACCAATACTTGATCCGTGCCGTAGGTAAATGCACCTGACACGGCTGAAATTCGCTGAATCCGATGATCTACAACCGATCGATACAACCTGGCAATTGCCAGACCAGTTCCCTCGTCTAAACCTGCCTTTCTGGCCTTTTCACTATACTTTGCATCAATCTCGCCTAACTTTTGTTTAAAGGCGTCCTCCCAACGCGAGACAACACTTTTCTCACCGGCAGAAGTTTTGGAAAACTTGTACCCCCGGAAAGCAGCGTCTCGCTCACAAGTGCTATAGATTCTACACAAAGTGCCGAAAATGACTCTTGACTATGTGTTTCGGGATTACTCCCTTGATGCCGGTCCATATGCTGGAATGGAAAAATGCACTGCGGTAACGTCAACTCTATTAATACCTGCTGCTTTTATGGCGTTAGCTATAGCCGGATTTTGCGTTACAATGCTTGCTCTTGCAGCTGCGGCCGCTTGGGTTGCAAGTGAGCCGTCCTGTTGATCATTTTGCACAGCAGTCCATCCTGGCCTGTGGGAAAGGCTAACCCATTGAACAATACGGTCCAGATATACAGGAGAAACACCAACCCCATAATAGGTAATCGCGCGGCCATCGGAAGCTGTTTCCTCTTCAAAATCAACAATCGCTACGCTTGTGGGACTTTCTACTGTATTTATATTCACAAACAGGGGGTTTTTACCACGGGAATGAGCAATAACATTCTCTACTTGATCTCCGGGTTTTAAAGTAATTCCACCTCTACTACCTGCGCCTTCGTAAACAACAGCTCTCTCTAACATTTGCACTTGACCAGTTTCCAAAGATGGGGGTACAACTGACATAAGGTAATAATAACATGAGTAAGTGAGTTTTGAGGGTACTACAGGAGGAGAAACAAAATCATACGGCATTGTTTAACTTTATCTCTCCTCCTTATATAAATTCCCTACTGCTGGATTAGCAGAGGGAAGTAAGACCGCGCTGGCAGGGGACGCGGCGTGGGGGTGGGGGTCAGTGGCGGGGTAGGGCTTGGCATCGGCGCCGGACCCGGGTAGGACACCTGCAAATGTCCGTCGTAGAAATACGCCCGGGCCTGCCAAACTTCGGCTGCCTCCTCTTCCCCCTGCAACCAAAAAATCCAAGCCCCACCGCTTGGATTTCCGATCAAAACCGGCTCCCGAGGATTGATGGCACCCTCAAGGGAGACGAGAACTGGCATCTGCCAGCTGTCCCCCTGGGAACCGGTGAGGCTGATGCCCCAATCAGCCTCAAACGAAACAAAAATCGACCAGTCATCAGTTTCGATGTCTGGCCGATAGCCCCGTCCTGATGGGAGTGGCCGGTTGGACCAGAAGCCCAACAGATCAACAGGCTCCGTCACGGGGGCGGGGTCGATTCCCATGGCCAACGCGCTGGCCGCAGCCACAAGCGCGGAAACCGTGTATTGCGCGTAGTACACGGTCGAATACCCAGGGGTGCTGTCCTGCCAGACAGCGAACAACTCGCCACCCCGGGCGGCCAATGCCGGCAAACGGCTCTCCCCAGTCGTGCGGGAGACGTTAACAGGAAGGAGCCAGTTTTGCCAGCGAGACGGTTTTTGTACGTGGAAAATCTCCCAGTTCCCGCCGAACTGGTGAGAAAACACCACGTGAACTCGCCCGCCGGCGGCGACCAGGTCGAACTCGCTGCTGTAACTGCTAGCAACGACTTCGGAAGCGGTCCAAAAGCAATTTGGATCGTTAAGGCGCCAACTGTACCAAAGCCAACCGCGGCTTTGGTCATACCAAACGGCATGTTGGGTGCCGTCTGTGACGTCGTTGGCCACACGAACCTTTGCATCGCCCCAGGGCTGGGGTTCCGGATCGGCCAGGGAGGCCGACATCACGCCCGCCGAGGCGGCGGGAGCGGCCGAGGCTTGAGCCCCGGCGACCGGGCCACAGGCAGCCGGGATTGCAATCCCGGCCACGAGGGCCAAAAACAGAGCGAGAACAACAAAAACGGACTTCGACACCTGAATCTCCTCTCCGCCCTGACAGGCGGAAAATGATGGTTTAACCCCGATCCGCGCACGGGGTCATTTTTGACTGGAATGGCTTAACACCCAAGAAATGACTTTAAAGAACTTTTTAGGCGCTAAATCATCCCAGTCAACAGACATGGAATTTCAAAGATCAATAATGATTACAGGGCAAGAAGTTTCTATTGTACTATAGGCTAGATGGTTTGTCGAACGGCGTAGGTTCTTCTGCCGGAGGATTCAAAGTAAGTCCGCATCATCAGCTCGCCTAAAAGTCCTGTCATTACAAGCTGAACACCTACAACAATTAGCAGGACCGAAGCAATCAGCAGAGGTCTATCCCCAATACTGTACCCCAACAGTTTTAGCACAATAAGATACACAATTCCCAAGGAACCAAAGCCGGTAATAACTGCTCCGGTAAAACCAAAAAACCTGCCCGGCATCATGGTAAACGGCTTACGGGCAAACTTAAGCATGAATGCCAAAGTAACAATATCCAGTAAAACCTGAATAGTCCGCTTACTCCCCTTGTAAGCTGAAACCCCAAAATCCCGATCCTTAAACTCCACATCAAACTCGGTCATCTTGGCCCGATAAACCGTTAAGTAATCGGGAATAAACCGGTGCATATCACCGTAAAACTTTAAATTATCAACTAGCACCCTGCTAAAGCCTTTCATGCCGGAACCGCGATCCTGCATACATACGCCTGAAACCCTGCTTATGATCTTGTTTGCCATACCACTCTTGGCTTTTTTCTCCCCACCCCAGCGGTTTTTTCTGTTGGTGTTTACAAAATCGTATCCCTGCTCTAAAAGCTCTACTACCTTTGCTAAATTCTCAAGCGGAATTTCTAAATCGGCGGAAACGGTAATAACGTACTCTCCAGTGGAGGCGTCAAAACCGGCCTGATAGCCGCAGCTTTGCCCAAAATTACCCATTAGCCTAACACCATGAATATGGTTATCCTTTTTTGCGTACTCTACAATTTGCGCCCAAGTTGCATCTTTGGAACCGTCATCAACCGCAATTACCTCAAAGTCATACTTAGCGAGAATGCTAGACGATTTGAATACCTCCAAAATACCGTCTAAAGTCCGAGTTATATTCTTTTCCTCGTTATAACAGGGTATTACCAATGAGATCTTTTTTACACCATCCATGCTTCCTCGCCTTTTTTGTACCATTCTGGCTGGCGCATAAACCAGTCATAATAATTTGCTACCATCTCATTCAAAGTGGTAGACGGATTATAGCCGATCATCCTTTTTGCTTTGCCGGTATCGGCGCAAGTGATCTGCATCTGGCCCGGGCGATCCTTCCTTACGGTATTTATCTTCTTTCCGGTAACCTTTTCCACGCACTCAAGCAGTTCCTGCAAAGTTACCGGTTTGGCATTGCCTATGTTAAATACCTCATACCTATATGGGTGCGCCAGCAAATGACTTATTGCCTCCATCATATTAACGATATAAGTGTAATCTCTAGATGATCCAGTACCTTGATACAGCGTAAAAGTGTAACCGTACTCGGCCGCTCTAATTAGCTTGGGTATTGCCATATCGGGCCTTAGCCGCGGGCCAATTGGATTAAAAAACCGCAGAATAGATACATTTAACTCAAAACATGAAGAATAAGCATGTAACAAAACTTCGTCCGCTTTTTTGGTAGCCGGGTAAATACCTAACGGGCCATCAGTAGTCATGTCCTCTTTGTACGGCACTGGATTTGTGCCATATACGGACGAGGTTGAAGCAAAAATAAAATTGGCAACCTGGTGTGAAACGGCAACTTCTGCCAAATTGCTGGTGCCGTCAATGTTATTAAATACCCAGGTATTTGGATCTTCATTAGACTGCGTTAATCCGGCCCAAGCCGCAAGATGCACAATAGCGTCTACTGACTCACGATCAAACAGCTGCTTGAGCTCCTCCCTATTTGTTAAGTCTGTTCTATATAAAGTGAATTTTGGATGGTCTTTGAAGTCGGAAATGTTAAACTCTTTTACTTTTGGATCGTAATAGTTATTAAAATTGTCAAGACCCAGTACTTC
>Ga0075577_18_pt1 | contig 11992 bp, 11 predicted proteins | sample RifGroA2_FD_68193 | JGI IMG/M metagenome (GOLD analysis project Ga0075577, IMG submission 68193) | candidate division WWE3 bacterium GW2011_GWA2_44_16 | reverse complement strand
ATCATTTAGGTCAGCAGACCTTTGGCTAAATGGATACTTCCTAAGAAGGAGAATCAAGAGATTCACCGACTGCAGGGGAAAATTCAAGCATTTAAATGGTAAAAAATCACTTGAGCAAACTCAAAAATGTGATGTTGTCATACCGCCTCTATTCTAAATTCCAGGTGCCAGAATTTGAACGCTACCCCCATTGTGGTGGGTGCTCCAGGACTCGAACCTGGGACCAATCGTGTATAAGACGACCGCTCTACCGACTGAGCTAAGCACCCGTAATATCGCTGTCGGGCTGGTTGTTTTTTAACTCGTCTTCACTTAGCCGTTTGGCCTGACGACTCTCCTCCCAATTTCGGTCTTTGGTCTTTTCCTTCTCCTTAATATACTGCTTGTCCACTTCATCAACGGCTTTAATAAGCGAGGTTTCAAGCGAAAAATCCACAGACTCGCCAAAATAGGTTTTGCCGCCTACCAGCAGCTCTACTTTTGACTGAAACCTGTCCTGCTCATGAGCCTTATTCATGACTACACGGATTTCTGCTTCGGCACTTTCCCTGTCGCCCAAATGAGCTTCCAAAGGTATAAGCTTCTGCTCGGCTAAAACCTTCATACTTGGAGTCAAGTCCATATTGTCACTTTGTATTTGCTTAGGCATGGAGCTATTTTAACACGAGGGCTACCGAGTGTTAAAAAACATTTTACCACCTATGAAACCGCTTTGCCCTAGCGCGCAGGATATATTTGGTTCCCGTCCTCATCCAGCAAGGTAATGGCTAAAACCGGACACGATTGAGCCGCCATTAATAACTCGTTTTGATCAAGGTCTAAAGCTCCCGGCTGAACCACTGCAATGTTTTCGGAGTCCAAGTCAAAACCTTTTGGACTAACAACTATGCAAGTGGCAGCCCCAATACAGGTTTTTCTATCAACTACTATTTTTGCAATTTTTTTAGCGGTCATATTTTTACTCCTTATGTTTTATAACTTCATTTAACCTGGCTACAAGCTCGTCAATATCTGCATCGGTAAACCCGTGGACTTTTGATCCATTTTCAATAGTATCATACGCCTGCGCCGCGCAGCCAACGCAGTGAAGCCCCCAATCCATAAACACCTCTACAACCTCTGGGTGCGCCATAACTACTTCGGCAATGTTACTTGCTTTTGTAACTGACCGTTTGTTTTTAGTTTCTTTGGTCATATTCATTATTGACTTTGTGCAAGGCCTTTTTTAGCGCATTAAAGCACACCAATGCACACTGTTTACGGTTTTCCGTTAGATCAAAGCCAATGATAGCAAAAATATCGGCCTCCGTTAAACCTTTTAGGTGGGTTAGGCTTTTGCCTTTAGCGTATTCAGTGACAAGCGAGGATGACACTTTTGACACGGCGCACGACAGACCTGTATATTTAGCATCTGCAACAATGTCGTTTGCAATTTTTAACTCAAGAGTGATTTTGTCGCCACAGAACTTATTAACCTCCTCTGCCGAAGTGCTTGGATCAACCATTTTGCCGTAGTTAGCCCCGGACTTGAAAATGGACATAAATTCGTCTCTGTAAAGTTGATCTGACATAGTAAAGCTATCTAACATAGTAAAAGTTAGGCGAGCAGGATTTTTTTGGCGTCTGAAATGCCGCTTACCAGCGCGGTAATATCCGCTTGAGAGTTATACAAATACCAGCTGGCTCTTACAGTCGGCCCAATACCAAGATGTGTGTGCAAAGGCATAGCGCAATGGTAACCCGACCGAACAGCTATACCCCTCTGATCCAAAATGGCAGAAACGTCGTGGGCATGAACCCCCTGCATGTGAAAACTGATAAGGCCGGTCCTTTTAGTAGCGTCCATTGGGCCTAGAATCCGGAGATTTTGAAAACCGCGCGCTAGATCCGCAAATGCCTGCAGGGCATATGAACTAAGCTCAATTTCATGCTTGCGGATTTCCTCTATACCAATGGTTTTTATATAGTCAATAGCCGCGGCGAGACCAACTGCGCCTGAAACATTTGGTGTGCCAGCTTCAAACTTGTGCGGCGGTTTTTCCCAACTTGCCTTGTTCTCATCAACCTCGAGTACCATGCCGCCACCGGTGAGAAACGGGCTAAGTGACTCCTGCAAGCTTTCGTCCAGCCAAAGAACTCCAATACCCATGGGGCCAAGCATTTTATGCCCGGAGAAAGCCAGGGCGTCACAAGACAGCTGCTTGATATTGACGGGTAAATGAGGCAGGGACTGGGCCCCGTCCACAACTACTAGCGCACCAACTTTTTTTGCTTCTGCCGCTATTTCCGCAACCGGATAAATGGTACCTAAAACATTGCTCGCATGGCCGACTGCCACTATTTTTGTTCTGGCACCTAGTTTGCTGCAAAAGTCGGCAAAGTCAAACAACCCTTGATTATCTGGGTAAGTATATACCAGCCGCGCTCCGGTCTTGTGGCATACCTCCTGCCAAGGCACTAGATTGCTGTGATGCTCCCAACCGCCTATTAAAATCTCGTCCCCTGTGTGCAAAGTCGCTAAACCGTAGGAGTAGGCCACAAGGTTAATGCCCTCGGTGGCATTCCGAGTAAAAATGATCTCGGTGGGTTTGGCCCCAATAAACTTGGCAACACTTTCCCGCGACCTCTCGTAAAGGGAAGTGGCATTGTCGCTAAGGGTGTGGGACCCCCGATGAACGTTTGCGTTACAGATCCTATAATATGTGTCTACGGCAGCCAGTACCTTTTCAGGCTTTTGGGTTGTGGCTGCATTGTCTAAATACACTAAATCCTTGCCATTTACCTTCATTTCCAAGATCGGAAAATCTTTTTTTAGTGTGTTTGTGTCTAGCATTAGTTAAATTATACCCCAACCGAAGCTAAAAATGCTTTGGCTAGCAACTTTTCGGCTTGAGTTATGGCCATACCTCGGCTTTGCAAATAATACAACAGACCTGCATCAATGCGGCCGGTAAAAGAGGAGTGTGAAGCGCTAACGTCATCGGCTTCAATCTTTAGTATTGGCTCTGTATGATTGTGCGTTGCACTGCCAATTACTAGCGCGGCGTTTTCAAGGTATGAACTGGAACCTTGCGCCCTGCTATCAATAACGATTTCACCAATATATGTAGACTTGGCTTTATCATATAAAACGCCGCGCACCTTTGTATCACATGAGGTGTTTGGTGCGATATGAGTGACTCTAGTAACAAGATCCAATATTTGGTTTGGCAAAAGCTTGTAGGCACATATAATCTGACAGGAGACACCTTCCTGCGCCAGAAGTACTTCAAGCTGTTTTTTTGCATGCCACGCTTGATAGTCAATTATAAAAAGCGTATTTTCCACTGGGCTGACTGTAACTACATCGGTGGCCCCAAACGTAATCAGCTCCTTTTTCATTAACCCACCGAGCCTTCCATACTTAATTCTATAAGTCTATTCAGTTCAACAGCATATTCCAGCGGCAGCTCTTTAACAATAGGTTCAATAAAGCCGTTAATTATTAATCCGGCGGCTTCTTCCTTTGTAATGCCTCTGGATGTAAGGTAAAACAACTTTTCCTCGCCCAATTTTGAAACGGTAGCTTCGTGTTCCACCTGCGCAGAACTCTCGTTGATTCTCATAACGGGAAATGTGTCTGATGCTGATTTGCTATCGAGAATTAACGCGTCACATTCAACTTTGGCCCTGGCATTTGTAGCTGACGGCAGTATGTGAACCAACCCCCGATAGCTTGTTCTACCGCCTCGAATAGAAACACTCTTTGAGATTATTTTTGACGTGGTGTTGGGAGCAATGTGAATCATCTTTGCCCCGGCATCCTGGTGTCTGGCGCCATCCGCATAAGCTATCGACAAAACCTCACCGTAAGCTCTCTCGCCAACCAAATAACACGAGGGGTACTTCATAGTCGCCTTAGAGCCTAAATTCCCGTCCAACCATTCCATAATACCGTCTTTTTCAACCCGCGCTCTTTTTGTAACTAAATTATAAACGTCTCCCGACCAGTTCTGAATGGTGGTATACCTTACTCTAGCACCTTGCTTAACCACAATCTCTACAACGGCGCTGTGCAATGAGTCGCTTGAATATACCGGAGCGGAGCAGCCTTCTACATAGTGCACAAAGCTACCCTCATCGGCGATGATTAAAGTCCGTTCAAACTGACCCATATTTTTGGCGTTAATTCTAAAGTACGCCTGGAGGGGATTTTTAACCTGAACACCTTTAGGCACATAGATAAATGACCCCCCGCTCCAAGCTGCGCTATTCAGCGCCGCAAACTTATTGTCATTTGCCGGTACTATTTTACCGAACCACTCCTTAAAGAAGTCCGGATACTTTTTTAGGGCCGTATCGGTATCCAAAAACACCACACCTTGATCCTCCAGTTCTTTCACCAATGAACCATAAACAACTTCCGACTCATACTGTGCTTTTACTCCCGACAGATGCTCTCTTTCCGCTTGAGGAATGCCAAGCCTGTCAAAAGTTGTTTTAATTTCCTGCGGGACATCACCCCAGCTTGTGTATTTTTCTTCCACAGGCTTGATATAGTAATAAATATTGGCAAAATCTATTTTGCTTAAGTCGGCACCCCACGTGGGGAGTTTTTTCTCAAGAAATGTTGCATACGCATGCAATCTAAAGTTGAGCATCCACTCCGGCTCGGCTTTCATCCGCGAGATAGTTTTTATGACATCGGGGTCAAGACCCTTTTGCGGCTTGTAAGCGTAGTTTTCGGGAACGGAAAAGCCCTCTTTATAGCTACCTAACCCCGATTCTTGAATTTTTTTGCGGGCTTCGCTTCTTGCTTTATAGCTATTTGTGTTTTGATCTTTGAGTCTATTTGCCATTATTGAAACCGCTGGTTTCTATAGTGTGCACTAGAGAACTGTCTCCGGAAGTTGTGATGGCACCTTTTTGCATAATATGCACCAAATCCGGCTTGGTCAAATTAAGTATCCGCGCATAATGCGTAATTAAAAGGATTGCCGTTTGTGGCTTTTTCTCCTTAAGGTACATAACCGCCTTAGCAATATCTTTTAAGGCGTCCACATCCAACCCACTATCGACTTCATCGAGTATTACCAAATCCGGTTCCAATACGAGCATCTGAAGTATTTCCATGCGCTTTTTTTCCCCACCCGAGAAACCGTCATTTAAGTATCTTTGGGCAAACTCCGGCGCCATGTGTGCTAGTGTCATTTTTTCCTCTAATATCGGCTTAAATTTTACGGGCAAGGTGTTTTGACCCACTCGTCTGTTGTAAATCATGCGTAAAAAGCTGGCCACGTTTAACCCCGGAATTTCCAAAGGATGTTGAAAGGATAGAAAGATGCCAAGATTGGCCCTTTGCTCTGGACTTTTAGTAAGCAGGTCTTCACCTTTAAATACAATTGACCCTGCTGTAACGGTGAAAGCTGGACTACCGGCAAGTGTTTGAGCCAGTGTACTCTTGCCACTTCCGTTCGGCCCCATTAACGCGTGAACTGTGCCCGACTCTACTTTTAGGTTCACACTGGACAATATTAACTTGTCTTCCGACTTCACGGATAAATTAGTAATCTCAAGCATGGGAGCTAATATTATACTTGCTTTTTTTAGCATTGGCAAAAAAGCTGACCAGCTGCTACACCGGACTGGCGTAGGTTGGAACACACTGACCAAGAGTGTAGATTACACCATCAACATTATCTCCGCCGCCCGGTCTAAATCCGACTACTACAATAGAATCCTCGCCCATATAGGAAACGTCCCAGAAGCGCACCCTTTCGGCCTTAGCCTTCTTAATAACCTCATCGTCAGCCCAATTCTCAACCCAGGTGGCTCCGCCATTATCGGTGATTAAGATAGTACCAAAGTTGCCTACAGCTACACAGCTTTTCTTGCTTATACAGTCAATACTCTTTAGCCCGTACTTACTTGAATCCACGCCACCCATGGCCGGCAGCCAAGTGTTACCCGTACCAATATCAGTGCTCTTCATAATAAATGCATCTGTAACATCCTTGTCTCTACCCCCACCTACAACGTAGCCGGTGGTTTTACCCGGGAAAGACACCCCCATAGCAAAGGAATTGGATTGGAGCTCTTTTTTATTTGCCCACCAACTGTCATGCCAACCCCAACAAACGCCGCCTTCGGCTAGACAATTAGGCGTGCGATCAGTTTTGTCCGGATTGGGTTTGGTTGGCGAGCCGGTACAGATACAATTTGGTGTACCATTGTTTTGCTGTCCTGGTACTAAAAAGTTATCGCAGCATTCCGGAGCATTGGGATTACGGGTGTCGTCTGTGTCGGTGGGCAAGTTACAGGCTTTTCTACTGGAATCGTACCTTGGGGGTTTTGAACCGGGTACTATCGGACAGTAACGCCCTTCAGCTGCATCGGATCCATTCTCATCGCATTTACACCCCGTCCCATTGGCATACTCGGCTTCCGTACAGTAAGCATTGTCAACCCGTCTATCGTAGCCGGGGCCAGCATACGGCCAGTCTCTATCTTCATGACAATCCGGCCCTGCTCGTACAAAAACGCGAAGTACTGTTCACCCTTTTTAGTGCGAAGTGGGGTAGATATAGCCCAATTGGAACCGGCTGGGGACATGGTGTATATTCTGCCGCCTGCACCCGTTGCCACTTTTGTTGTACCCGATGCCCCCACCCCATGTATGAACCACCCATCATCGCCCAAACCGGAAACGCGCTCCCAAGTGCCGCCGCTATCGGTTGACTTGAACATTGCGGTTGTTGCCGGATTCCAGTCTTCATTTTCCACACCGCCGGCTACCCAGCACCCACCGCCGCCGCAGTCAACAGCAAAAAAGCCTATCTTTGGCGCTTCCGACTCGCTTAAAGTCTTCTCCCACTTACCTACCTCACAAGTAGGAACAAAACCACCCAGCGATGGACTGGAAACAAGATTGACGGTATCGGTAATAGCTTTGTCGGCGGTGCTGCCAAAGGGCAAATCCAAACCGGAGCCCTGTTTTTCATCGGGACTTTCGGCTTTGGTTTGAGCGGCATCTATCTGGCAAGTAGATATAATGTTAGGGCGCTTCGTAAACGGCACATCCAGAAAGGTTGCAGAAATAAGAGCATTTTCCATTCGCCCCAGATCCGGCAGCCAAGGCATATAGATCATGTTTTGGGCAATTGTCTTAAGTTTTCGGCCGCAATCTGCGCCCTTCCTCCTGTCGCCTGTGGGGACTCCATTAACAGTAACATCTTCTTCAGAACCCCAATTACAATCTATGAATTCTTTTGAGAAATCAACGATAGTCTTTAAGATGTCACCGATCCCGTTCATCCGTTGATCGTAATATCTTTTATCCCGCTCATTGCCCGGGCGTACATCACCCATATACTTATACCCCGGCTGTAACCAATGAATAAGACTCGTAAGGTCGGGGTCGGAAGTCTCGTTATAGTAGCCTAGTGGTTGAGCTATCTTTACATCTCTTTCTTTTGTTTGAATACACTTTTCCAGTTTAACCCCGTTAACATCTGTTTTGGATTCCTTTTCTATAAGTGAGCAGGAGCAGAGGGTTTCCGGAATACCTATCTTATAGAATATTGTTGTTGAATCATACACGATATTGCTTGCGGAGTTACCAATAGCCTTTCTGACCGAATTTATATCAGGAGTTCCGTATTCGACGGGGGATGCCATAATTAAGGAAGCGGGGTAAAAACTGGCATCATCCTTTCCACCCGACAGTTCGCTGGTTTTTGTTAATGAGTTATATGTACCACCGGGCAATTTTGACTCTTGAAAGCCTTGGGGAAAGTTTTTGCCTAAGGTATCTACGTTGTCCGGCTGGGTCCCGTCCGTAGAACCAAAAGACACTCTTCTGTACTGACCCCGCTCCTCATCACTGGAGGGTGAAACGGAGTCGTTATATGTGTTTACCCTCGTTTGAAATTCATACCCCCAAGGTTGAGTTGTGCCTGTAAAAACGACATCGTATGGAAAGTAAAAAGAGTCAAAAGTATATATAGTGACATCACCGGTAGTGACATCAACGGCCATACAAACCTTCTCGTAGCCATCAATGCTGCCGTTGTTATCTAAATCTCCACAGTTTTCGTCTGTAGGGCAGGGAAGTTCTAACGGTTTATCAATTTTCCCGTCCTGGTTAATGTCTCCGCATATACCAACAGGCGGGGCTATTTCTCTAAGCCTGTGCCTTAAGGCTGTGGCGGTATTAGCCTCTTTACAGACCTCCATATCCTTATCAGTATTAAGGAATCTTGCCGCGTAACCGAGTTTGTTTTGAACTAACTTCCCTTCGGAGTCGTAGACTCCACCGTCGAACGGTGCTCGCAAGTTATTGTACATACCTCCACTCGCTTGAGTATTGTTATTATCCCCGTCAAATACAACGGACATGTTGCTTTTTCTAAGATCATCACATAACGGCAGGGGAATTTTTTCCTCATAGTCATTGTCATTGTATGTTTGCGCTGTTCCGGGCTTATTATCCTGGTTAAAGTAATACTGCGGCAATTCAACCATATCCGATTTAATTCCACTATAAAACCCAGTGGTACTGGAGAACATGCTCCTGATATCGCAGGATGCACCTTGCACACCCAAAAAACCTTCTCGGGAGCCTCTAAAAGGGATTGAGACTCTGATAGCTTCTCTCAACTCGTCAATGAGAGAGTCCCAAGGCCAGTTTTTCTTCCCTCCATGGCTATCTTTAAACATAAGATCATAATCAAATTTGATTTTTTGAGACGGTGCTAACTTCATCGGGGCCATTTTATCGTCGCTACAGGCCAAAAAGGTATCGGGCCGCCGCACCATGTACTCTAGGTCTTTGGGAACCGAGACAACACCATATTTGGATAAATCCGGCTCGCACGGCACATCAATATCACCCATATACACCTCCCCATTTTTCTTGACTAGCGGAAAAGCATATAAATCCCTAACAATCGGTTTTACTCCCGACCCTGTATCCCCCGGACACATAATTACCAAATATTGTTTCCAACCGTTGTACTGCCAAACCTCATCGCAGGTGTTTGTGGTTTCAAGTTCGAAATTGCCGTCAACCCCGGTTCTAACTTGGTTTACATCCCTCTCGGAGTACAGCATACCGCCCTTCATTCCAGGGCTATACTCATGTGAATTACCAAACTTGTCGGAGCCCCCAAAGTTGTAACTGGGATAAATGGCTGCAATTGCACCGTTGATGGGCACGTTATTAACAAACGCGTAGTTTACCCAATCTGACTCGGGAACATCCTTTCGATTAATATACACCGCCTTACCATCTGCACCCTTAACCAACGCAAAGTCATACGAGCTTTTGATTGTGCCTTTGATAGTGAGATTATATTCATTTGGGTTACATGGCGGACGCGGAGTTTGGCCTCCCGGTGCCGATCCTCCGGTTCCATCACAAGTCATGCCTCGCTCACCAATGTAAAAAGGCTTACCCATACCTTGGGCTTGGGAAGCCGCCTGCAAAGCTAAACTCTTTTCATCAGCATTGTAAAAGTGAGCCGATGCCATTCCAACGCTTGCATTACTCCTTTGGAAATCCGAAGGGGTACCAACCCCAGGGCTGTCACCTCGCGTGGTGTTTTCACTAGCTTTTTGTCCAATACCAACTCTAACTCCCCCCAGAGCGCTAGCCATAGCGCTCGCCCAATTGGTATACGGCTGAACACAGTTCTCATGACCTCCGCAATGGGGCTCGTTAAGCAACTCCACACCGTACAAATTAGTACCGGACAAACCCCCTACTAAAGCTTTAGCATAGTCAAGATACCCACCACTATCGTAACCGCTCTCATACCAACTTGTTGGATCACCCTGTGTTGCACCTGTAATTCCAAACTCGGTACAGGTATTCGAATAGTCACATATTACAGGTATAGCTGATATACCAGCGTTATTAAGTGCGGTTACTGCCTGTTTTGCACCATCAACCCCACCAATGCTCTTGTATGCCCAGAATCTCACAATGGACACACCACACGTCTCTTTGAGGTACTTTAACTGGTCAGCCTCACCGGCGTGTGGCACCAGCTCATGGATATTTACACCAATTTTCATCCCGCCGTCAGCCGCTTCTTTAAACACTTCGCAAAGCGGATCTCCCTGAAAAAAGGAATACTGGTCATTTGAATCTGTCCACGGATTACAGTTGTTGCCCGAATACTGCCAGTAAATATAAGTGTCAATTTTAGCGTTTTTCAGCTCGATAAGCTCACTCTTAATCTTTGCCGCTCTACTTGGACAATTAGTATTCTGGCAGGCGTAAACCTCACCCTGACCAAACCCAGTCAAAAATACACTCCCAATAACAAAGGTTGCTAAAAGGATTGAGATACTCTTTTTGTGCAAAACTGACAACATAGTAACTACCAAAAATTATAACATCCTGCTAACATTGTGTCGCTATGCAAAATCCTTTGGCGGTGCTGGTAAAAAGTGTGTCCCAACCTTCTTATTATAAAGATGTGCTGACAGCCAAGCTTTCCTTTAGCATCAAGTACTATATATTCCTTGGACTGGTGCTTACGGGCTTGGGGACAGCCGCGGCAACATACAAAACAGGTCCCGTGGTAGAGGACTTACTTGGCAGTATGTCGAAAGAATTACTCCAAAACTACCCAAAAGACTTAACTATAGACATCACACCGGAAGGAGTAAAAACCAACATGCCCTCGCGATTTGTTCTAAAAGCTCCGCAAAAGCTCAAAGCCGAATGGGAAAACCTGCTGATTATAGACCCGCAAGGCGAGGTGGGTTTGCTTGCCGAATACAAAGCTCCGGTTTTGATTAACAACTCGTACGTAGTAGTTGCTGACGGTGGGACTGTGCAAACCACACCCCTTGCTGACCTGCCGGAAATCTATATAGACTACCAGCGCGTGCAGTCTCTGGCTGATACATTTAGATTTGGCAAAGAAACCGCCTATATACTAACCGGTCTTGCGGCTTTGCTACAGAATGCTTTTGATTATTTTGTGCTTCAATTGGTCTACCTGCTGATCTTTGCGTTTGTGGTTTACGCTGTTTTTAAAAGGGTAACGTTAAGTTATACTAAGTCACTGCAGATATCACTGCATACCGTCACGCTACCTTTGATTATTGGCGAGATAATGGAGATAGTATCTATATCGGCGGCAATGCCCGGCTGGTTTATTTTAGTTCATGCCTTTATTACGCTCTATACCCTAAACAGGCTTGAAAACACGGCTTAAACTTGGTAAGTTAACTCTGCAAAAGGCTGTATGTAGTGGGCTTTGCGCATGACATTCCGGCGTAGCACAATGGCAGTGCGGCTCCCTGTTAAGGAGATGGTTGTAGGTTCGAATCCTATCGCCGGAGCCAGATGGGACGCAGAGGCAACAAAGCGTCCTTTTGTGTTGAAACATCGGGCAATTCTGCATGTTCGAAAGTTCCTTTTTCAAAATCCTCTAAATTTTCCACTTTAGAACAATTGGTTTGGTCTACTGCTTCCGACAGGATCCTAAATGCCTTGGAATACTCCCAGCTGAGCTTGCCTTCATTGAGGGTTAACTTGGCGAAGACCAGCCTGATGAGTGCTCGTTGTTCGTCCAACATGTCTTTACTCTTGGCGGTTAGGTAGATATCTCTGGCTCGTTGCGAGAGTTCATAGAGGTTTATACCCAGGTTCAGGTAGCCAGTGCTGGCCGTGGAGTGGCGTTTGATGGTTTCTGTCAGCTCATCTTTTTCATTGGAGTACTGTTTGAACTTGCGATTGTAGAATTCCTGGGTGATTTTCTCGTCTAGCTTGTCGTCGTAGGGTTTGTCCATGCGTTTGACTACTGCCTGGTAGCGGGTTTCCAGCTCGCCCACGGTGCTGTTGTGATACTGAACTTCGTCTTGATGACTCTCTTTGAGAGCCTTCTTGAGCCACTCGGTTACCCGCTGGTTTTTGATGCGGAGGCTATCAAAACCGTCTAAGAGTTGTTCTTCGGTTTCCGGTTCCTTGACCCACGTTTCTTGGGTACAGTCGTGA
>Ga0075577_14_pt1 | contig 30634 bp, 34 predicted proteins | sample RifGroA2_FD_68193 | JGI IMG/M metagenome (GOLD analysis project Ga0075577, IMG submission 68193) | candidate division WWE3 bacterium GW2011_GWA2_44_16 | reverse complement strand
CTAAGGTTGACAAAACCGCCAAAATCAATTTATATAGTCCCATGCAAGTCCCAAAACGCAAAAGCAGCAAGAGCAGGGTAAGAATAAAGAAGAACTCACACTATGTACGACCAACAATTCAGGTAGTAAAGTGTGAGAGCTGCGGCAGTCCAAAGCTTCCGCATCGAGTTTGCCCAAAATGCAAAAGATGAACAGGTTCCTTTCTTCGAAAGTAGATTCCAGGCATGAAGCCAGAAAACTAGCCCTTTTAAAGCTATATTCCGAGCTATATGGCGGGCAGGAAGGCCTACCCGAGGATTTAGTCTTTGAAATACCTCAAACAGCAGAAGCCAACCTAGCTCTACTGGAAACTATGGTTAAAGGTGTTAGGGCCAATTTAAGTCAAATAGACCAAATAATTACCGAGTGCGCGCCGGAATGGCCTATAGACAGAATTGCCAAGCTTGATCTGGTAATCATGCGGGTGGCAGTTTATGAACTAATGGCGGCCGATATAAGCAAAAACGTTGTAATTGATGAGGCAATAGAACTAGCTAAAGAATTTGGAAGTGAGTCGTCAGGCAAGTTTGTAAACGGAGTTTTAGGCTCCGTAGTTGACCTGCTCCATAAAAAGGCGGCAGAACATGAAGAACAGTAATTTTAAAGATAAAGTCAAGCAAATCATCAGTAAAAAAGCCGGTGTTGAACCGTGCGATGTGGATGAGGAGCTGTTCTTTGGCGACGACCTCAATTTAGGCGACATAGAACTAACCGAAATTCTGGAGGAACTAGAAGAGCTTTTTAAGGTGGAGCTTTTAGAGGACCAGAGTAAAATTGAAAGTGTCAGAGATTTAATGGAACTGCTTGAGGAAAAACTGGAATGATTGACCTTGCAGAACTGGCAAAAACCCTGCAAACAGCAATACAGGATCACAGCCTCTTTGAAACGGCCTTTACACACAGGTCGTACCTAAACGAGCATCATGCCGTAAATACAAATTCCAACGAGCGGCTTGAATTCTTAGGTGACGCAGTACTGCAACTTCTCTCTTCTGACTACCTCTTTACCAACTTTCCAAACTCACCCGAAGGCGAACTTACAAACTATCGGTCGGCCATTGTGTGCACGCCGTCTTTGGCTCAAGAATCACAAAGGCTGGACTACGGCAAGTTCCTATTACTATCCAGAGGCGAAGAGTCCACAGGCGGCAGAACCAGGGAATATATTTTAGCCAATACCTTTGAAGCGGTGCTTGGCGCTTTATATCTGCAAAACGGCTTGGACTTTTGCCGTGAATTTGTCAAAAGGGAGCTATTGTACAAAATAGACGACATCGTTAAGGAAGAAAAGTACAAAGACGCAAAATCCAAGTTTCAGGAGCTGGCACAAGAGAAGTTGGGCATTACACCAGAGTATGAGCTGGTAAGCTCGTGGGGCCTGGATCACGAGAAAACCTTTAAGATTGCGGCAAAAGTTGGAGGCAAAACATACGGGGAAGGCACTGGCAAAAGCAAACAAAAGGCAGAAATGGAAGCGGCGGCGGAGGCCTTAAACAAATTAACTGGCACCGGTCAAGCCCTGTAAGGTTGATAATTCGAGCGTGTTTTCGCTATGTGAGAATTTAGATGTACTCATCGGCTGATGCGCAGCGTCACACAGCAAACCACCTGCGTAAGCTGGTGGTTGTTGATTTTTGTCTATCTGACTGCTAGAATTCCCGGGTCATGAGCATAAAAATACGATTAGCCAGAATAGGTAAAAGAAACGCCCCCACCTACAAAATTGTGGTAACCCAAACACGGTCAAAAAGAAACGGCAAGGTTCTTGCAATTTTAGGAGACTACAACCCAATAACATCAACTAAACCCGTGATTAACGCAAAAGGCATTGAAGACTGGGTTAAAAAAGGCGGTTAAAAACCCCGACGCCGTTAGCATTGATGAAACTTCCGAGGGCACAAATTTTATGTTTTTGATAAGCGTTGATCCTACAGACATGGGCCTCCTGATTGGCAAAGAGGGCAGAACCATAAATAGCATTAGAACTCTTGCTAAGGCTAGGGCAGTTAAAGAAAATATCTGGGTGGATGTAAACGTCAAAGAAACTCAAGTTTAGATGCATAACTACTACGTTGTTACTTTATTTCCTGAACTGATTGAGCCATACCTGGCACATCTTCCGTTTAAGCGCGCCCTGGAAAAAAACTTAATCCAAGTGCGGCTTGTTAACTTGCGCGACTTTGCCATAGACAAACGGGGTACAGTAGACTCGCCGCCCTACGGAAGCGGACCCGGCATGATTCTTAGACCCGAGCCGTTATATAACGCCGTACAAAGTGTTGCTAAAGGATTAACAAACAACCCACGGATTATTTTTTTGACGCCGAGAGGCAAAACGTTTAATCAGCAAATCGCCCAAGAAATTGCCAAAGCGGAAAACATGATATTGATATGCGGCAGATACGAGGGTTTTGACCAACGGGTGGTAGAAGAACTACAGGCTGAAGAACTATCCATAGGCAAGTATGTGTTATCAGGCGGCGAAGCCGCCGCAACAGTAGTACTGGAATGCTCCATTCGGCTTATACCGGGCGCCATTGACAACGCTAAAGCCCTAGTAAACGAGTCTTTCAACACGGCCAACGTAGAGCATCCACAATATGCCCGACCGCAAACTTGGCGGGGTCGTAGCGTGCCAAAAATTTTAACCGAGGGTCACCACAAAAAAATTGCGAGCTGGAAGTTGTCGGCTAAAGCTTGGGTAGAGTAGCGTCAATGGCTTGGGCGTAGTTAGTAAACTCGTCAAGCCTGCCCATAAAGTCACGGTATTTAGTGTCTTTCAAATCAATAGACGCAGAGGTCTGGGTATAAACTGAAAAACCCGGATTTAAGTAAGGCGAGGCCATAAGCAGGGAGGTTTCATAAGAAGTGTCATTAAAACTTGAGGCAATTTTGCCGACTTTAAAAAGTCTAATGGAGTTCTCGGAAACCTGCAAGAAGTCCACAAGTTTTTGCAGATCTGCAGTTTCGATCTTAACGTCAACATCTTCTTCCCGATACAAGGCGGGGTCGGGGGCAGGGGAAATCGGTTGACCCTCTGTAGATGCTTCTGCCACAGGTACGGCAGGCAGATCTTCTGCTTTATTCGTATAGGAAAGTGAGTTAAAGATTACCTTGGCATCGGTGCTCATACGCCGCACCTGCTCGGAGAGTTCAGGAACTTTATCGCGCTCCTCCAAAGCCCAAGATAGTTTGGTCAAGTCCTCCGTTACCAAGCCTCTGTTAGTCTCCAAGTCCTCCAGCTGGGCAACTTTTGCCTGAAGTGAGGCCGCTTCCACAGTCTTACTTTCCAGCTGACCGGCTAAGTCCGGCAGGGACTTATACACAGGTGTAATCACAAAAACCGCTAAACCAACAATGATGATCAAAAACAACAGAGGAATAGCAAAATTAATAATGAAATCTCTAAAGCCTGCGGCTACCTGTCTAGCTCGTTCTTCGGATTTTACGTTGAGGTTTTCAATTACAATCATTTTAGAAACGCTCCTTCGTTAATCTTAAAACTAATGGCATATTCAACGGACCCCGCTTTGCGTGTTTGGGCTTTTCGATCGTCTACGGACAGAGTCTCAAGCCGTACGTCGGTAAACGCGTTCTTGCCTGTTAGCTCAACTGCCGGGTCACTAGCCGCATTGCCGGAGCGGGAAAGTTCCGTGATAAATGCGGCAACTTGCGATGGATTAGTGGAAAATCCACTAACGTTTGCCTTTTTACCGCCCGATTCAAACGCAATATCATCCACGGTAACTTCACTAGGCACCCTGGCAATAAGTTCCTTAACAACACTGGAATAGGCTACCCGTGTTTCCATATACCTTTGTAAAAGAAAATACTTGCCCGCCAATTTCTTTGAAACTTCCTCAACATCGCTTAACTCGGCTCTTCTACTCTCCAAGGCCAAAACCCTCTGGTCAACAGCAAAAATTTGCGCCTTATAGCTTAGGGACCTATAAACTACATACCCAGCGGCAAGCAGACACATAACTAATAGAACCGCGCTAATTTTTGTGGAGGTACCAACAAAGTACTGGGTTTTTTGTCTTTTGATCTCCTGTGGGGGAGTAAGATCAACTTGAAGCATACATCTATAGTATTAAATAAAGTCCCTTAGTGCAAGTCCTATTGCAACCGAAAAAAGCGGGCCGTTTGCAATCAAAAAGTCTTTTTGATTTTCTAGCTTTGGTGACAGGATTAAACCCTCAAAAGGGTTGGCCAATTCAACTTCTGTGTCCAACATTTCTGCGCTGTAAGCCAAAAGCCCGGGCATAACCGAAGAACCGCCGGTGTATACCACACGCTTGAAAACACATAGGTTGTTGCGAGTAAAGTAAAAATTCATAGTCCGCTTGATTTCATTTATTAGCGACTCCAGAACCGGCAGGATCGCTTTTCTTACCTTATCGTCTAAAACGCCGGCCTCCACCCCGTAGCTCTTTTTATATGCTTCGGCCTGTTCGTATGAAAGAGCAAGAGCAGAAGAAATCGCTTTAGTCATAGCGATGCCGCCCAAGGCCACATTTCTGGAGAAACTTACATAACCGTTTTTGATCACCATTGTATCGGTATCGTTTGCCCCGATATTAGCGATCAGGTCAACCTCATTAGCAGCTTGAGTCCGATTGCGCATCAGCGCCCGAACAACAGCATGAGACTCGGGCTCAACCGCTAGTACCCTAAGACCGGCAGATCTGGCCTTAATAAACATACTTTCCGAAAAATTCCTATCGCAAGCTACAATGCTAATTTCGTTTTCGCTTTTATTTTGTTCGCCGGGCCCAACTATTTGAAAGCTGTAAACTATCTCGGACACCGGTTTAGGAAAGACCTTGCCGCCCTGAATATCCAAGTAATTGCGAATTTCCTTAGGGTCTCTAAACGGCAAACTAACAGAGGTGGAAAAAACTTTTGTCTCCGGCAAAGACAGAAGCACATCCCGCGTGGCAAAGCCGGAGTCCCTAATGAAGTGCTTAAAACCCTCTTCTGCCTCTTTGGTGTTTTCTTTTACACACTCCGAACATACAAAAGCTTTCTCCAATGTGAGGTTCTTGCTTTTGCTCTTGCTGAAAACTTCAACGGCTCTATACGAGGTATTACCCAAGTCTAGTCCAATAATGGAGGGCATAGAGAAATTGTACTAATAACTTCCCCGCAAAACAATACTGGTGTCCAGAGTTGCCCTAGACTCAAAGAGCTTGGTGCCGGCGGTGAGGGGTTTAAGAAAAGTTATCTTAATACTTACCGCCCGTGGAACTGCAGAAGCATCCTTAATAATGGCGAAACCAGAATTGACAAGATCGAGATCAACTGCCGAAGTAGTTGCGTTACCTGTGGCCAAATCTATCGTGTCATCGGTTAGTTTAACCTCGCCAACACCTGTATTAACTGTTAAGCAGTTTAGCGCTCCGTTACAAGTTTGTTTGAGAGTATACGTAACAACGCCGGTGTTCTGCTGGAGGGTCAAAACTCTACCCGTAGCGTCAACAGCAGCGGAGTATGACTTTTTAACGTCGTTCTCAACTTTTAGTAAAATAAAGTTTGAGGCGTGGTCTATGTCAATATTTGCCTGCAGTTTAGCTGAACTTCTAACCAGATTAACAACCATTGTTGAACTCACTACCGCTACCAAAGCCAGCAGGCCAACAGCTATTAGCACCTCAATTAAAGTAAAGCCTTTTTTCATCTGTCCCTCCAGTCCGAAAGAATAGTTTGAACAATGTAACTGCGCGGCCTGTCCCCGATTTTCCACCAGGTACGCTGGGTAATGAGCGCGGTTGTATCTGTAGCTGTTAAGTTGCCGCCAGTTAGGTTAGTGGCGCCAAATGAGTAGTTCACCTTGTAGTTAGTAAAAGTTTCCGCCTCGGCGGGACCGGTTTGAACAGCAAAAGTCCCACCGGCCAAAACCTGAATGTGGCAGCCATCCGTTTCACTGGCAGCCGAGTCCGCACACCCGTCAACTGCCTGCACAAAAGTGGCCCACTCGGCCTGTGCGTCCCTTAACAGTTTTAGTCTTTCCAGCTCGGCTTGGGCAGTTTTGCCCGCCTCTGCATTCACTCTGGCGGCAACGCTTGATTTGAGCGAAAACAGGCCCAAAGCCACCAAGCCCACCACAAGCAGCATAGAAATACCAAGCGTGAGTAAAACCTCAACCAGCGCAAAACCCTTTGACTTGTTAATTAGAACACGGGTTGACACCAAAGCTTCCTTTCGAGACATACGTGTTCCCGGTTGTATATTCAAAAAAGATGCAGGTAGGTGTTTCGGTAGAGTCCATTTTGGCAACCATGGAATAGGGGAGAGCGGAAACAGAATCTTGAACAGTTTTGGCGGCGTCCAACGTGCCACAAACCGAGTCAGACAGATCGCTTGACCTAAAAGAAATATACTCGCCGGAGTCCTTAACAAACCGCACACCGGCATACTTGTATTTTTGGTCTGCTCCCACTCCCGGACTTCCCACCTCGGCTTGCGCCTTATTTTGGGCAGTCCGCAAAGAGTCTTTGGCAGCGTTGTAGGCTTCTTGCAAATTTAGCTCCTTGCTTCGGTTAGAAAAGGACGAAAGTGAGGCCGACATTACTATGCTTATAATGCTCATAGCAATTATAACTTCAAGTAGAGTGAAGCCTTTGTTAAAGGTAAAGCCTTTGGTAGACATTTTAGTCATCATATCATTCGGCAGACACAAAATATTTTATACCACTAGCGGGAAAGCCGCAGTCGCACCAACCGGCGATTGGACACAAAACGCTAGCGGACGACGCAAGCTCCATGTTAGTAGCAAGAACGTATGCGGCGCCATTTGATCTGTAGCCATAGCCGCGCCACTCATTACTGCTGCAAACCGCTCCCGTAGCTTTAGGATCCGTTGGCAGTGCATTTATGTAGTCAGGCGAAAGCCCGGTTAAACTGGCAATGGCTACCCAGTTAGACGTTGTAGGATAGCTACGATGGTCGGAAAAGTACAACTCAAGAGCGGTTCGCATCTTTGCTATGTCGGCAATTCTCTGGGAATCCCTGGTTTTTTGCTGGATGCCGCGGGCATTTATAACGGCAAGCAGCACTCCGGTCATAATGCCCATTAACGAGATAGCAATAAGCAACTCAAGCAAAGTGAAGCCTTTATTAAAAGCAAAGCCTTTCTTGGCTAGGCAAGTTTTAGCAGCCATCGGTACCTCCCGTGCAATTTGCCCCCGAGCACTCTCTTATTTTGCCCCAAGTTGACCGATATTTAAAACACTGGCTTGAGCTGGACGCTTTTGGCACATACGTGCCAAAAGCTGATTGGTCGGAGCTTACCGCATAGTAGTAGAAAACCCCGGCTTTAGGCTCGTTGTTGGGGTGTTTGGCAATAAATACCTGAACGTCAGCGCTATCCGGCTTGCCGTCGTTATTAAGGTCACCCATTTCGGCCGCAAGCGGGTACTTACCGTAAACGCTTGCATAGGATTCAACACCCGTAGCCAGCTTTTCCAAATTTGACTGCCGAATGGTATCTTCCGCCTTGTCCCGCTGAACCTTTGGATTTATTATGGCAATCAATACACCTGATAAAATAAGTACCACGCTTATTACCACAAGCAGCTCAACCAATGTAAAGCCCGCTGGGCTTTCAATAAATGTAAAGCCCGCTGGGCTTTCAACCAATGTAAAACCGTTTGGGTTATTAGCTCTCAATCTATGCATGACGAAGCTCCTCCTTCTACCATATTAGCAGACTGACCGGTATCAAAGTTAAAACTGCAATTATAGTAGCATGTACCGCCACCAAATGAATCCGGCAGTGATGCACCAAGCTGGATAGTATTTACAGATCTGGAAATGGAATACAATGCACCATCGGGTGTTGAAAGTGAGTTGAGACCAAGATCAGCAAAAGAATCACAGCTGGGATAGGTGGGGTATGAGGCCCCACAGGCATTTAGTGCCAAGCACATTTTGGAAAAGTTTGCCCGCAGAACCGCTTCGGAAGCTTTACGCCTCTGTTGAACGGGGTTAATAAGCACAAAAAGTGCTCCAGCTAAAATAGTAACTATAGAAATAACCACAAGCAACTCAACAAGCGAGAATCCTCTAGTTAAAGGTTTGGCAGTATACATAATCATACTCTTTTAGTTTCACTCAATTAGCTCGATTTGTCAAAAATACTTTTGTCAAAAAAACCTTGTCTAATTGTCGGCGGAAACGCTGCCTGTTTTGGAGACAGCAGCAAAGTTGAACCACGGCCCAAGCTGGGGGGCCAAGTTTTTTTCTACAACTACTTTTTTTCTGGCGGAAATGCTGCCTGTTAAACTTGACGAATCCGGGGCGGTAACTTCACCCACGGATGTGATCTTAAAGCCCTGTCTCGGCAGAGCCGATGTAGAAATAATGCTAAAAGCTGAACCGTTTGCAAGGGTTGTTAAACTAACCGACCGAGGTTCCCCGTCTAGTGATAAGTCAAAGCAAGGCCTGCCGCCCACAGAGGCAGGCACTTCTGTTGCGCCCGCCGAATGATACACAACCGGTTTTGTACACCAAGTATTAAGGGGCTGATCGCACTCATACAACGCCCGAGCTGCCTTATAGTCACTGCCGTCCTTGTAGTAGTAAACGGCGGAGACGCTGGCAAAAGCTTGGCCGCCGGAAGCTCCCACACCCTGCCAGCACACCTGCAGTTCGGAGTCGGTTAAGCCTTCCAGATTGACATTCATAGCCGAGTTGGCGCCAATAGTAAAGTCATACGCTACGGTGTCTGGGTAGGACTCAACACCAATTACCGCCTTGGCTTCGGCAAGAGTTAGAACACAGTCGCTTGGCAAGGGGGAGGCAAAACCTTCCTGCGTGTATAACGCCGCCGGCTGGCAAGTTGCGGCAAGTGACGCTAATTCGGTGGTGTCTTTGGTAAGAAAAAGCTCGGCACCAGCTTCAGCCGCTGACTGGGCTTTAAAATACGAGTTGGATACAAAGGTTCTTCTTATAGTTGTAACTACGCGCTGGGAAACCCCCACTAATACCACCAAACCCAAACTCAAGGCAAAGATAACTATTAATAAGGCCTGGCCGGATTTGGTCAATTTAGTCATATGTCCATCTTGCCTGAATCGAGCTAACCGAAGGCAGCACACCGTCTAAAGCCGAAAGATAATATGCATATATCGGATTGAATACCAGCAGTACCGGCGGGTAATCAATATCAAGCTCGCGGGCAAACACTATGGGGCCTTTGGCGGCAATAGGGCCTTCTAGCTTGATGGGTTTGTCGGTAGCGGCACCGCCTGTTGAGGCCACTCTAATATCCCAGCTTGCGGAGTCAGCCACGCTAATAATACCAGCTTGGATATTTTCGGCAGTTGTAAAGTAAGTGCCAAGAGCGCTTCGCTCTATGCCAAGAGTGTTTAAAATGTCGACCCGGGTATTCGTAATAATCATTAGTCTCTGGTCCGGGCCTGACGCAATAACATTATTAGCTATTTCCAACGTGTCTGTTGGACTGGCGCCATCAACAATTAAAACTGTTACACCATCAGACTTGAGCGAGTACCTGTTTGGACCGGTTAATGCGGAAAGGGCATCATCAAGACAGGCAAGGCTTAGTTTATATACGACGGGGTCGAGTTTGTTTGAAATTAACATGGAATTACAACTGCCGGAAGGCAGTTCCAAAGCAGACGCCAAAATCTGCTGGTAGTTAACCAACGGCTCGATAAAGCCGCCAAAACCCCGGGCGTACGCGTCTTCTGTTTCGGAAGTTCCGCCGCCGGAAGCGTTCTCTTTTCTAATGTCAATATCACCCGAAGCAAGTATGCCGCCAAAAGAGTAATCGGGCAAATCCGGAGTTCGTGAGCCCTCGGAGCCAAAAAACGGCTGAACCAAAATGCTCATAAAGTTACCGGCGGCGGAAAAGTAGGGCTGGGTGGAAACTACCCCGGTACCGGCAGAGCCGGAAAGAACCCCAGCTTTGTAGGTGGCAAACCACGGCACGGCGGCAAAGGAGCTAGAAGAGAAAAGTGCAGAAAAAAGAATTAGGCTAGCTATAACTTTAGAAGCTAATATACCTCGTAAAAATCGCATCGCCATATACTAAAGATAGCACACTCCCAAGTATCAAAAAAGGCCCAAAGGGGATAACGTCTTTAATTGACTTTTTCTGAAGCAGCATTAATAAGATGCTAAAGATCGACCCTATAACAAAAGCAAGAAACACGGCTATAATGCCGTTGGGAAAACCGTTGAACAAACCAATAAGTAGGCCCAACTTCACATCCCCGCCGCCCATGCCGCGCTCTTTTGTTGCTACTACCAACGCATAGAAAAAGGCGCAGATACCAATACCTGTTGCAATATTTGCACCAAAATGCTTGGCTTCGGAAGTAAGCTCGCGGGTGAGCCTACCAGCTTTTAGATAGTACTGTTGAAATTCATCGTTTTTATAGGTTGTGTACGATTTATATGACCAAAAACCAAATACCCCCAGCTGAAATAAGAAAACAAAGATAATGCCAAAGTAGACTACTTGATCGGGAATTATTTGGTATTTTAAGTCGCTTAAAAAGATGCACACAAGCACGCTAAAAACTACCAACAGAAAAATAAAGTAGGGGAAGGTAGCGGTTGACATGGTGAGAGCGAATCTAGAAATGTGCGCCGCCAGCATAAAAGCCGCACCTGTAAGCAGTTCCGACAATGGATAAAAATACGAGAGTTTTGCTCTGCAAAAGGAGCACTTGCCTTGTTGCACAATAAAAGACAATATACGTACCAATAAACCATTAAACTATCCTACCAGAGTTTTATTTGGATGTGTATATAGAGTCCGGTTGACTTAGGAAATGCCGGCCTTTGGTAACGATGTCTAGTTTCACTAGAGTTTCGGGGGAGGTACTGTACATGCCTTTTGGCACATGCGGAAATAATACCATTGTCTGGTGTCTTTTGTATCCACTTTACATCTGCAAAAGCTAGGCATTCGCCTGAGTTCGGTCAAGCGGGGCGCCATGCGGCGCCCCGCCCCGAAACACTTAACTAAAGCACAACTAAATCCAGCCTCCGTACGCCTAGATCAAATCCAATCCTTGATCAGTACCGATCTCAAACCTCGTAGCGGCATTAGGACCACCACCGCCATCGTTCTGTTCCACACTATCGTTATCCGCAGACTGCAGCTCTGCATTCAATTCCCAAGCAGATGTTGGAGCGTAACCCTCATAGTAATAGCAATTTGGTGCTACGTTTGTTGGGTCCTTGGGAAGTGCCGACAAGTAGTTATTTAAACCACCATTGACGAGTACAACAACCGCAAATTGAACCCAGTTTCCAGCTGCACCACTGGATGAAAACCCAGACGTACCGCTACCGCACGAGCTCAAAGTAGCGGTGGTAGTAATTGTTATTCTATTGTCTGCCAAAGCCAAGGCCAAAGCCTTGTTCAATTCCGTCAACTCTGAAACTCGCTTAGAATCTCTGGCCTTCATCAGCAGGTTGGCCGGGTTAATGATAAGGAAAAGAGCGCCAGCCAAGATTACGACTATAGCAATAACCACTAATAGCTCAACCAATGTAAATCCTTTTGTGTATGCTTTTCTTGTCATGTTTCCACCTCCTTTCCTAAATAGAAGCAGTAATTTTATAAATAGGCGTAATGATAGAAAGGATCAAACCTCCAACCCCAACACCTAGGAAAACCAAGATAAATGGCTCGAGTGCGGCGGAAAGCCGGGAGATAGCTGTGTCGGTCTCGTTAGTGTAGTAGGTAGAAAGCCGGCTTAGTACTGTGTCCAAGTTGCCGGTTTCTTCACCCACCTGAACAATTTTGTAAAACATGGGCGGAAACAGTTTGTTTTGCGACATAGCATTGGAAAGAAAGACCCCGCGTTCCACCTGCGACATGGCATACCGCAGAGCAACACGCAGTTGAAGGCTTGACACTACGTCGGCAGAAATACCTAAGGCTTCCACAAGTGACACACCGGAGGTCAACAGCATGCTTAACGTTCTGGTGAGCAGGGTGTAGTCCTTTAATTTGTTGACTTTGCCCAACACCGGCACGGCAAACATAAACTCCGACCAGTAAGTGCGGCCTTCTGGCGTGGCCAAGAGTATTTTAATACCAAAGATAGCCATAGCTATTGCAGGTATCAACACAAACTTATAGTTAAGCATAAAGTCACTGATACCAATCATAAGCTTTGTAATGCCGGGCAACTCCACGTTCATGCTTGTATACAGCTCCGAAAGTCTTGGCACCACAACTATCATCATCAAAACAAACACCCCCAGCATGGCTACACAAATAATAGTGGGATAAATCATGGCGGTTTTAAACCTGCCTTTAATGTCGGCATCCCTTTCTAATGTATCCGCCAGCTTTTGTAGCACGTCGTCGAGCTTGCCGGACGACTCGCCGGCTTTGCACAAAGCTATAAAAGTATTGGAAAACACCGTGGGGTACCGGGCAAACGCGTTGGATAGGGAGGTTCCCGATGCCACTTGGGTGTCAATGTCACCTATTATGGTTCTAAACTTTTCGCTGGTTGTTTGCTCGTATAACACCCGCAAGCATCTGGAAACGGAAAGCCCGGCAGAAATCATAGTGGAGAACTGCCGGGTAAAAACTACAACGTCGGCGGTAGAAACACCGCCCAAGTTCGCAACGAGTCCCATAAAACCGGATTTAACTTCCTCCACATCTATTGGATACAGGCTCTGCTCTTTCAACACGTTAGCAACTTTCTCCTGCGTTGCGGCATCTATTTCGCCGTACACAATTTTGCCTGTGGTATCCTTGGCCGTGTATTTATATCTCATAGCTTACAGGTCATCTTAACTTAACAAGCCGCCTAAGCTCTTCGGGGTTAAGGCTAAATTTAAAGGCATCGTCCACGGTAACCAGCCCCTTCTCAATTAGCGTACTTAAGGAACTGTTTAGGGAGATCATGCCCTGGCTTGAGCTGGTTAGTATTATGTCGTCAACTCGGTAGCTTTTGCCGTCCCGAACCAAATTCTTAACGGCATAATTGTTAAGCAAAACTTCCACCGCCGGGACAACACCCAATTGCTGAGAGGGGATAAGCCGCATAGAGATAATGGCCTCTAAAACATCGGCAAATTGGCTTCTAATGTACGACTGTTTATCCTTAGGAAACGATGAAACTATTCTTTCTATGCTTTGCGATGCCGAATTGGTGTGCAGGGTTGAAAACACCAAGTGGCCAGTTTCGGCAATGTTCATAGCGGCTTCAATGGTTTCCTGATCGCGCATTTCGCCAATCATTATTATGTTTGGATCCTGCCGCAAAATAGACTTTAAGGCATTAGACCAAGAAAGAGTGTCCAAATACATTTCCCTTTGCTCAACCAGTGATTTGTTTGACGGAATAATAAACTCGATCGGGTCTTCAATAGTTATGATGTGCTCGGATCTGGTTTCGGTAATGTGCTGAAGCATGGAGGCTAAAGTTGTAGACTTACCGTGGTCGGTAGGCCCAACAACCAACACAAAACCCTGCTTGAGTTCACAGATTTTCTCCAAAATAGGCGGCAGGTGCAGGTCAGCCATGTGCGGAATAATCATGGGGATCATTCTTAACGAAACTGAAGGATACCCTTTTTGATAAAAAGCATTCACTCTAAACCGTGCTTTGTTTCCCAGGGCAATAGAAAAGTCGACTTCTTTGGACACGTCGAACAGGCCTTTTTGCTCTTTAGTTAGGGTTTGGGAGAGAAAAAGCTCCACGTCTTCAAAGGTAAGGGGGGTAAGGTCGGTAACGGGAAACAGCTTAGTATTAATTCTTACTACTGGCTTGTTGCCAACCGAAAGGTGCATTGATGAAGCTTTCAATGCTATGCATCTGTCTAGTAATATGCTGGCGTTTAAACTCATAGGCAGTACCTAGATTAAATAACAAACTGTAAACAAATACAACACCCCTGTCCTTTTAGTCCATGGCAACGCGCAACACCTCCTCAATAGTTGTGATACCTGTTAGCACTTTTATGTAGCCATCTTGCAAAAGAGTGAGCATACCTTCGCCGGTAGCCAGCTTGTTAATCTCGGATTCCGGCGCTTTATTTAAAACCAACCGCCTGATATTTTCGGTAACATGCAGCACTTCAAAAATGCCTGACCGACCCCTATACCCTGTGTCGCCACATTTGTTGCAGCCCACGCCCCGATACAGTCTCATTTTTTCCAAGCCGGCGCTTTTTATAGCGTCCAACATGCCTTTGTCTTTGGATAGCAGAAGCTGGGCATCTGTAACGCCGCTCAATACGTTTTTTATATCTTTGGCCAACTCCTCCGGCGCGTCATATGCAACTTTACAGTTGTCGCAAACTTTCCTTACAAGTCTTTGGGCTAAAACACAGTTTAGTGTGGAAGCCAGTAAAAAGTTTTCCACACCCATGTCAATCATTCTAGGGATTGCGCCGGCCGAAGAATTGGTGTGCAGAGTAGACAAAACCAAATGGCCAGTTAGGGCCGCATGAATTGCCAACTCGGCGGTTTCATCGTCTCTGACCTCACCAACCATAATAATGTTGGGGTCTTGGCGTAAAAACGACCGCAGGCCCGAAGCAAAAGTAAGCCCCGCGGCAGGATTGATTTGCACCTGATTAACACCTTTAATTCTAATTTCCACCGGGTCCTCCAGCGTAACTATATTGACCTTTGAGGTGTTTAATTTTGACAGAGCAGTGGCCAAAGTAACGGTTTTTCCCGAACCGGTGGGACCGGTCACCAAAATGATACCGTTGGACCTAAGCAAACTTTCTTCAAACCGCTTTAGCGACAAACCGGTAAGTCCCAAGTCCTTAAACGTGTAGACGTTGGCCTCATCCTTAAGCAACCTTATAACCACTTTCTCGCCGTTAACCGTTGGCAGAGTGGAAACCCGCAAATCAGTAAGCGTATCGCCCACTTGAACCTTAAACCTGCCGTCTTGGGGAATGCGTTTTTCGTCAATTTTTAGATTGCACAAAATTTTGATTCTGGCCACCACGCTTTCCTGCATTTCCTTGGGAAGGGTGTGCTTTTCCCCGAGAATACCGTCTATCCTGTACCTTACTCTTACGGCGTTTTCTTCCGGTTCAATGTGAATGTCGGAAGCGGAGCTTTTAACGGCGGTTTCTAGCAAGGTATTAACAATTCTAGCTACAGGCGCGTCTTTAAGCGTGGCCAGACTTTCCAAAGTCTGATGTGATTCCTCAATTTTTAAGGTGGTTTGGTTTATTTCTTCAAGCGCGGCAATAACTTCTTCTTTAATGGACTTGCCATAATTCTCGTCGACAACTTTTTTAAGCTCGGACGGCGGGGAGATGTACGAAAGTATTTTGTAGCCCACCTTTTTCTCTAAAAAAGAAATAAACTGCAGGTCCAAGGGATCAAGCATGGCAACGTGGAGCGTTTTTGTGTCTTTGTCCAGTAAAAAGGGGATAGCAGTGTAACTTTTTGCCAACTGTAAGGGAATTGTGTTCAACAATTCCTCGGTAAAGTTTTTTTCTATAAGCGAAATGTACGGGACATCGTAAAATTCGGAATAGCTTTTGGCGTAGGTCTCATCATTTACTAGGCCGCTTTTTAGTATGGCCCCACCTACAGAACCCGAACCTTTAACAATGTCGTCCTTAATTCTTTGGAGCTTAGCCGCGTCCAGCAAACCTTTTTCAAAAAGGTAATCTTCTAAACTTTTTTTAGACTGTAGAGGGTCAGCAAACATAGGCAGGTACATTCATGTTAGCACAAAGGCCGTTTGTGCAGAGTTTTTGCAGTCAAAACCTAAAACACCCTCTACAAAGTCAACAATGTCCGCTTTGTCTTGCTGGGCAAGTTTTGCCGCCAAGGCAAAACGCTCTTCGTTAGTGAGTTCAAAAAGGTTATAGCTGTTGAGTTCGCCATCCGATACAGCAGCAGGAACAAGGCCGGTTCTTTGGCACCGAGAAACAACCGTAGGTAAAAGCGAGCCTTCCTTGTCGGTAAGCAAAACAATCAAGGCAAAGTCCGGCGGCTCTTCTAAAATTTTTAGTAGGCTTGCTTGAGCCTCATCGGTTAGTAAGTTAGCCTCCTTAACTACAGCTACCTTCACCTTTTTGGCATACGGCTTTTCCCTTAAAAACAGTCCAATTTTGCGCGCCTCGGCAATACCTATGGACTTTTTACCCTCCTCGCGCTCCAGTATAAAAAGATCCGGATGCTCTTTTTTTGGGCTAAAGCCGTAGGACTTAACCAGGGTTGCAGCCTGTTCCCACCGGGTTTTTTTGCTGCCACCGCTAAGTAAAATGGATCCTGCCATGGTACAATTGTACTATGTTATAAACCCATGTAGAATACCTTGTCGTACATCCTATGACTACCGAAGACAAAACAACACAAGCTATAGCAGCCTACAGCGAGGAGCAGATCCAGGTTCTTGAGGGCCTGGAGCCGGTTAGAAGACGGCCGGGTATGTACATTGGTTCAACTGGTATCGACGGTTTGCATCACCTGGTCACTGAAATAGTTAACAACTCCATGGACGAGGCTATAGCGGGCTTTGCCAACCACATTAAGCTTGAGTTTTTTAAGGACGGTTCCGTGGCGGTATATGACAACGGCAGAGGTATTCCTTACGGCATCAAGGCCGGCTACGGCGTTTCGGCCTTGGAGTTGGCTTACACCAGGTTGCATGCCGGCGGCAAGTTTGGCGGCAGTAGTTACAAAGTGTCCAGCGGATTGCATGGTGTGGGCTCCTCCGTTGTTAACGCTTTATCGGAATGGTGCCGGGTTATTGTTACCCGCGGTGATGAAACTGTAATGCAGGAGTATGCCAATGGCGGCGAGGTTTTGGGCCCCGTAGCAAAAATCGACCGGCAGAAACCAAAAACAAAAGTTAAAGACGCTGACTGGCTGGTGGACCTTGCAGCCTGGAATTACCCAAACGGTACGATAGTTCAGTTCATGCCTGATGCTACCATTTTTGAAACCACTAATTTCGCATTCAAGCACTTTTTAACTCAATTAAAGGAGTACGCCTATTTAACTGCGGGCATTAAGTTTGAGCTAATTGACCATCGCACAGTGGAAGTCTTTACCTACTATTTTGAGGGCGGTATCAAAACGTTTTTGAAAAACCTAAACACCAATAAAAAAGTTCACCACGTCAAACCTTTTTACATTAAGAAGGAGCTGGATCGGGTGCTGGTGGAAACGGTTTTTCAATACAATGACACTTTTAACGAGACTGTTTTATGCTTTGCCAACCACCTAAAAAACTCCGAAGGCGGCACACATTTAACCGGTTTTAGAAGTGCTCTAACTAAAACCATCAACGACTATGCCCGAAAAAAAGGCTATCTAAAAGAAAATGACGAAAACCTGTCGGGCGACGATGTTAAGGAAGGCCTAACGGCAATAATATCCGTTAAGCTGGATTCGGCCGAATTGCAGTTTGAAGGTCAAACAAAAGCTAAGCTTGGCAATACCAATGTGCGGCAGGCAGTGGAAACAGTAGTTAAGGATGCGCTGGACGTATTTTTTGAGGAAAATCCGCGCGAAGCCCAAGCGATAGTGGAGAAAAATGTTGTTGCCATGAAGGCCCGCATTGCGGCCAAAGCCGCCAGGGATACAGTTATAAGAAAATCGGCGCTGGAAGGCGGCGGGGTTTTGCCCGGTAAGTTGGCGGATTGCCAAGAGAAAGATTCGGCCAAAACCGAAATCTTCATAGTTGAAGGGGACTCCGCAGGAGGGTGCTTTGGCGGTGATGTTTTAGTGGCACTAGCCAATGGCAGAAATTTGTCCTTCGAGGACCTGGTCGAGGAGGATCGAGAGGGCAAGCAGAATTTCTGTTATACCATAAAAGCCGATGGGACAATAGGTTTGGCTCCTGTAAAAACCCCCAGAATGACTAAAGCCAGCGCAAATATTGTAGAGGTTGCGCTAGATAACAACGAGTCTATAAAGTGCACATCTGATCACCTGTTCATGACAAGAGACGGCAATTACATAAAGGCGGGGGAACTTAAAGCCGGTATGTCCCTCATGCCATTAAGAAGGGAGTTGTCGAGAATGGGTAGGAGTATAACCATAGAAGGTTACGAGTTGGTGTTTGACCCAGGATCGTATCGTTGGCTTTTTACCCACATGCTATCAGATCAATATAATTTGAAACACGGGATATATAAAAAAGAAAGAGGGGAACACAGACACCACGAAGATTTTAACAAACTTAACAACAATCCAACCAACATCACTAGACTTGATAGGGAAGAGCACCAAATACTTCACAGCATGATGGCAGAAAAGACCATACTCCGTTCTGATATACGAGATAAAGTCAGAAAAATCCAACAAACACCGGAATACAAAGCAAAAGTCAGCAAAATTATGTCAACTCCAAAGATGCGTAAAATGCTTAGTAAACGGGCGAAAAAGCAGTGGGAAAACCCGAAATATAAAGCTCGAATGATAGAGAATTTTAGAAAGTTTTACACTCAAAACGAGGGTTACAGAAAAGAAAATAACCGGATGTTGGATGAAGCTCAAATGAAGTATTGGGGTAATAAAGAGAACCGAGAAAAACAAGCCAACCGCGTAAGAAAGTTTTTTATTGATCATCCAAAGAGAAAAGCTGAATTAGGCTTTTTGGCCATTAATCAATGGAAAGACCCCGAGCTTGTAGAATGGCGAAAAAACAAAACAAAGGAACAATGGACGGATGATTTCAGAGAAAAGCGGTTAAAGGCTTACAATCAAACATATTTAACTAAAGCACTAGCAGCCCTTCACGAATTAATCTTACAAAAAGAGAACGAAACCGATTTAGTTCACGAATATAACCAATACAGGAGAATTAAACGTGACAAGAGCCTTCTGCGCTTTGACACAATTAAGAATAGGTTCTTTGATGGGAGCGCAGCAAAGCTTCTGGAGGCAGTTGCAAACCACAACCACCGCGTAAAAAGCGTTCGACATCTAGATGAAAAGATTCCCGTATATGATCTTGAAGTAGATGAAACGCATAACTTTGCTTTAGCATCAGGAGTTTTTGTCCATAACAGCGCTAAAGCAGGGAGGGATAGAAAAATCCAAGCAATTCTGCCGCTTTTTGGCAAACCGCTTAATAGCGAGCGAGCCAGGTTAGATAAAATTGTAGGTTTTGATCGATTTAGAGATCTAATTACCGCCATAGGCGCCGGAATAGGCGAGTCATACAACCCGACACGGTTGAGGTATGGAAAGATCATCATAATGTCGGATGCCGACGTTGACGGGGCACATATTCAAACCCTGTACTTAACATTCTTTTTTAGACACATGGTGGAATTAATAGACGCGGGGCATATATTTCTTTCCGTCCCGCCCTTGTACAAGGCAAGCTGGGGTAAGGAGAAAAAGTATTTGTTTGACGACACGGAGCGGGAAGAGTTTATAAAAACCGACATAGGCAAAAAGGCAATTATCCAAAGATTTAAGGGCTTAGGCGAAATGAACGCCGAAGAACTTTGGGAAACCACCATGAATCCTGAAACCAGAAAACTTAAAAAGATAAGTGTGGAAGATGGGGCTTTGGCGGACGAGGTGTTTACAATGTTAATGGGTGATGATGTAGCTCCCCGCAAGAAGTTTATTCAAACCCACGCCAAGCAGGCAAACGTTGACATCACATAAGCACCGGTGTAGATTGTAGCAATGCCAGATAGTATCCCAAGGTCAGATGTAGTAACCAAGAGATGGCGCGAGGAATCCCTTGAGCGTGCCTTTGTTTATGCCCAAGGCGCCACGGCAAATATTAGAACTGCCTTATATATGGAAGTAAGAAACGAATGGGGAGTAGAGGACCAAGGAGCCATGAAAGAATTGCTGGACAGTGCGCGTTTACAAAGAATGCTGGCTGTGCCGTTAGCACTCACCTCAACAGGCCTATTACCACAAGGCACCTACAGATATTGACGCGTTTACTGCACAAGATCCCACAAAACATGAAACGCACACCAGATTAAGGGATTGGCAACTTGCATCGGAGCTTGCTGCTGCGCTGGCAGAAGGTACACTAAACGTTAGGTCGTTTGAGATAGGTTGTGCTATCTTGCACACAAGGGCGGTTACACAATGGCATGAAATCTACAGCGATCACGATGCTGTCATTCAAAGCTTTTGGCTCCACGAAATAGACACATTTGCGACGGAGCTAGAAGGATACACAATGATGGCAAACAATGTCCTTGCCCAAGCATCCACCTTGCAAACGTTGACAATACATGAATAATTATGTAAGCTATGCCACATGGGAGACAAAGCGGGGCAAGATAGTCATATAACGTTTGAAGTCCCAAGTAAACCTGCACTACATCCATATTTACTTGTAGGGGACGCATTAACTAACACACAAAAAACTATCAGGCTGTTCGATGCTTACGATGAAGAGGCAGTGTGCAGTCCCAGCGAAGTGGTGCGACAAGCAAAGGAATACTTAGAAAAAGCCCGATTTCAAAGAATGCTCTCTGCACCAGCGCTACTTACCGCAACAACTATTATAACCGAAGGACCAGAAGATGCCGAGTGGCGTATATTCATACAAAGGCAGAGCGAGAAACCTGCACTAACACCCGCTACATATCAGAGACTCTACGTCTGGCGGGATATTTCCCAACTAATGATTCTGCTGTCTTATGAGCAAGTAAGCGTAGACGTATTTGGCGCTGCGTGTGTAGAGATAGACAGTATCATTGATTCTTGGCAAGAACAAGATGGCAGGAACATAGGCGCTGTAACACACGGGTCTGTGCCTATGTACGAGCTGTGGAAAGAGGAAATGAACCTTATGAGATGCGAGCTGTATGCTTACGCAACAACTGCTTATAATATACTCAGCAAGCCTACTCCACAATAACAGGACTAGCCGATAAGCCGCCTCGAATCGTTGACATTATCCATAAAAGATAGTTAATATAAACATATAAAATTAGAAAGGTAACAATGCCAGTCCAAGCATCTGCTTCTTCAGACGTAAAATCAAACGGCCGCGATTCTTTTGAAGGTCTTCGGGAAACCGAAAGGTTGGAAGCGCTCGAAATTGCCGATATAGTGCGTAATACCTCGGGGGCGGTGTTAGAAACTGGCAGCCCGGAGGCTATTATAGTCACAGTCAAAAATTTAATTGAAAGACAAAAGGATGTCACTGGAGCGGCTGCCCTTAATGTGGTGGCTAACAATCTTAGGTATCAGCTTGAGCGACTACACGGCAGAGGTGATATTGTAGAGGCTGCAAGAATGAGTCTCGAACTTTCAATGCTAGATACGGCGTTTTATACCGGACAACTTATCGCATATAGCCTAGAGACAATCAAATAAACCTAGAATTCGTACAAAGTCCGCCCATTGCTTCAATGTCAAATGTAGTGCTATATGCAATATATGAAACAATCTGTGGTCGATTTGGAAAAATTACGATGTGAGCTTGTTGACCTTAGAGCACAGCGGGAGGAGTTGATCCTTGAACTTGGGCAAATAGCTCAAGAGAATAATGATTTAAGAGAAAACTCTGCTTACTTGCATACCGAACAAAAAGTCCATTATTTAGACGCCCGAATAAAACGAATTCTGGACGTGTTCAATGCCATGGAGCTAGAAAAAATCAAGCAAAATACAAGACTAAAACCTTTAGCCAAAGAAAAACGGGTTGATTTAATAACCAAAATCTGATAGTTTACTCTCCAGACCTTACTGCGGGTTGAGGCTAAAGCGTTGCTCGGGGTTTCATCCGCATTGGATAAGCATTAATTAGTTATTAAAGGAGGCACATGGACATTCAACTTATTGCGTTATTTGGCGCGCCGGCAACGGCTATTATTGCGCTTATTTACGGCGTAATTCTTTCCAAAAAGATCACTTCCCAAAAAGTCGAAAACCAAAAGATTGCCGGTATAGCCAAGGCAATAAGCGACGGAGCCATGACCTACCTTAAAAAACAATTTTCCATTGTGCTTCCCATTATGTTGGTACTCTCCGCAGTTATAGCTCTTGGTTTAGGGCTTGGTACAGCCTTATCTTTTCTCCTCGGTGCAAGTTTCAGCGCGGTGATCGGTTATTTTGGCATGTGGATTGCCGTAAAAGCCAATGTTAGAACGGCAGAAAACGCCCTAAAAGGGCTAAATCCAGCCTTGCAAATGGCTTTTGGCGCCGGGACGGTAAATGGCATGCTGGTGGTAGGCCTTGGCCTTTTGGGTGTGTCCATTATTTATATGTACTCGTATTTCACGTTTATTGCTCAAGGCCCCGACGCAGTATCGCAATATGCCACGCACGTATTAGTGGGTTATGGATTTGGCGCGGCCTTGCTTGCCCTGTTTATGAGGGTGGGGGGTGGCATCTTTACCAAAGCGGCCGATGTTGGCGCTGACCTTGTTGGCAAAGTGGAAGCTGGCATCCCGGAGGACGACGAAAGAAACGCCGCAGTTATAGCCGATAACGTTGGTGATAACGTAGGTGACTGCGCGGGTATGGCTGCGGATGTCTTTGAGTCATATGCGTTAACCATTGTAGCCGCCATGATTTTGGGCGGCAGTCTGTTTGGTCTTAAGGGCGTAGTTTTCCCGTTACTTGCCAGGTCGGGCGCTATTTTAACGTCCATCCTAGGCACCTTCTTTGTTAAAGCTAAAGACGATACCGAAGCACCAATTAAGCCTTTAATAAGGGGGTTTGTTGTTTCGGCAGTATCAGCAGTGGTCATTTTTATGGGTTTAAGTGTGTTTCTCCTTAACGAACCAAGAGCGGGCTATGCCGCCGTTGTGGGTATAATAGCCATGTTCGCCCTGTTGCTGGTCACCAAATACTACACCGGTCCCGGCGAAAAACCCGTTGTTGGTATCTCCGAGGCATCCAGAACAGGCGCCGGCACAAACATAATTGCCGGGCTTGGCTATGGCATGGAATCCACCTTTTACTCCGTGTTAATCGTGTGCGCGGCCATCTTTGCCGGTTACTCAATTTTAGGCTTTTATGGCATTTCGCTTGCCGGTATGGGTATGCTTGCCACCACTGGCATCATTATGGCGCTAGATACCTTTGGCCCTATTTCCGACAACGCCCAAGGTATCGTGGAAATGGGCGGTCTTTCGGAGCAAGCGGCAAAAGTTACCGGCGCACTTGACGCAGTAGGCAACACTACCAAAGCCCTAACTAAGGGTTTTGCCGTAGGTTCCGCCGCAGTCGCTGCTAGCTCACTTTTTGCCACATACTTTGAAACCACGGGCTTAAGTTCCATCAACATTGCCAACCCCAATGTGTTCATTGGCGTTTTGCTGGGCGGATCAATTCCATTCCTATTCAGCTCGCGACTTGTGACTTCAGTCGGCAAAGCCGCGTTTAAGGTGGTGGAAGAAGTAAGAAGGCAGTTTAGAGAAATCCCCGGCATTATGGAAAGAACAGCCCTGCCGGATTATTCCAAAGCGATAGAAATCGTCACGGCCGCGGCTCAAAAGGAGCTTTTGATCCCAGCTGCAATTGTGGTGTTCTCACCTGTACTTGCTAGTGTGCTGGGCGCCGAGGCATTAGGCGGGTTTTTGGGTGGAACCGTTGTTGTTGGCCTCATGCTGGCGTTTTTCATGTGCAACACCGGCGGAGCCTGGGATAATGCCAAAAAATACATTGAGGACGGCAACTTTGGCGGCAAGGGCAGTGATACCCATAAAGCCGCTGTAGTAGGGGACACGGTGGGCGATCCGTTAAAAGATACCTCCGGCCCGGCGCTCAACCCAATGATGAAGATAGTTCAAATAGTGGCCTTGTTGATAGCACCTGCCGTTATAGCCGTTTTTGGCAGATAGGGCGTATGCGTACTTTTACGCCATTCAACGGTGAGCGATTGGATGATGAGGCAGCAATCATTAATGAGAGGGTTGGTGCGCTTGTAGACTTTGTGCTCGAACAAGGAGATCAGTACAAAACCCCGCAAGCACAGCTTGCCAAGGGTCTCGCACTGCTCGATCCAACTTTTGCACCAAGCGGTATAAGCATCCTCGAAGACAAAACCATTGCGGCATTTGGTACTGGAAATGCACTAAGAGTACGCCTCATCGTAGAATCACCTTTATATAGCGAGGAAAATAGGCGCATTGTAGAATTTAGCTCCGTACTAAAGGGCTCTAACCCAGGTAATAGCGTAGCCTTTACATATATACTAGATCACGCGGTCAGGAAATTCACGCTTGAGTGTCTTGAGATAGTCGTACCTTCAGGAGAAACTAGCTGGTCGTTTCCTAGGGTTACATCTGAACATAGTTATGGAAGACAGCTTGAAGTCAACCCTGATACAGGTGTACCACTTGATAACGCGCATTTCTTTAGTGATAATCTTGGCAGTCCAGTAGTTTGTGCGGAAGTAAGATCACGGCTTGACTATTTGGAGACGGTTTTTACACCAAAAACCCCGCCTAATAGCTGACTTTTCCCCGCGAACATGCTATTATTCCTAGGTTATGGCAGCAAAACCTAGAGCCGAAAAGATAGCCCAACTCACACCTGCAACGGCAACTCCAAACGAAGTCATCAACGCAGAAATAACCCAGGAAATGCAAAAGTCCTATTTGGACTACGCCATGAGCGTTATCGTTTCCCGCGCCTTGCCAGACGTTCGCGACGGTCTCAAACCGGTACACCGCCGCATCATTTACGCCATGTATGACCAGGGCATGACCGCAAGCAGCAAATTCCATAAGTGCGCCGCGGTGGTGGGCGAAGTGCTTAAAAAGTACCACCCGCATGGTGATACGGCGGTTTACGACGCTTTAGTCAGAATGGGCCAGGATTTTTCGCTGCGCTACCCGATAATTATCCCGCAGGGTAACTTCGGCAGCGTAGATGGCGACCCACCGGCCGCTATGCGGTACACCGAGTGCAAATTGGCACCCATAGCGGATCAGCTACTGCTGGATATCGACAAAGCAACGGTAGACTTTACGCTAAATGACCTGCAAAATGAGGAACCTGCCATTTTACCGTCTCTGCTACCAAACATCCTGCTAAACGGTTCGTCGGGCATTGCTGTTGGAATGGCCACAAATATTCCGCCGCACAATCTGGCCGAGGTTGTGGCTGGCATTTTGTCCCTAATAGACACCAAAGAGTCCATTGGCAAAGAAAATCCTCAAACAAAAATCGCTGATGTGGGCTTTTCCTCAACTGCAACTGCCGAAGATTTGATCAAAATCATCAAAGGCCCCGATTTCCCAACCGGTGGCATTATTTACGGTCAAAAAGACATCGCCCAGTTATATGCCACCGGCAAGGGTAGGGTAGTAGTACGGGCGAAAACCGAAATAGAAGAAGATAAAGCCGGAAAAACTAAAATCATCGTTACCGAAATTCCGTACCAAGTCAATAAAGCAACTCTGGTAGAAAAAATCGCCGATTTGGTTAGAGATAAAAAAATAGCCGGCATTTACGACTTACGGGACGAATCCAATCGGCAAGGCATGCGCGTGGTTGTAGAATTAAAACGCGAAGCCATACCACAAAAAGTCCTAAATCAGCTGTTTAAGTTTACGCCCCTGCAGTCCACCTTTAATGCCAACATGGTTGCGCTACTAGACAACGAACCCCGATTAATGACCTTAAAGTCAATTTTGGAGGAATTTATTACTCACCGGCAAAAAGTGGTGGTAAAAAGAACCGTTTATCTCCTAAAAAAGACCAAAGAACGTGAACACGTTTTGCTCGGACTTAAGATCGCTCTTGACCACTTGGACGAGGTCATAAAGCTTATTAGAGCAAGCAAAGACGCTGATGAAGCCAAACAGGTTTTAGTCGCAAAATTTGGGTTGTCCGAACTGCAAGCCCAGGCAATTCTTGACATGCAGCTGCGCCGGCTTGCCGCCCTTGAGCGCAAAAAAATAGAAGACGAGCTAGCAGAAATCATAAAGACCATTAAGGGCTTTGAGCAACTATTATACTCACCCGTAAAAATTATCGAGAGAGTAAGGGAAGAACTGGCAAGTTTGGCAGAAAAATACACAGACGCGCGCCGAACCAAAATTGTTAAAGGCGATGTTGGCGAATTGAGTGACGAAGATCTGGTGCCAGAAGAGCTTTGTATTGTTACCATATCGCAAAGCGGCTACATCAAGCGGATGAAAAAAGACACATATCGCAAGCAGGGCAGGGGAGGACGTGGGGTCTCGGGCCAAACACTCAAAGAAGACGACGTTGTAACAACAATCAGAACCTGCAACACCCACGACTTTGCGTTATTGTTCACCAACAAAGGCAAAGTCTACAAAATGCGGGTATGGGAAATCCCGGAGGTCCTGCGTACCGCCAGAGGCACTTCACTGGCTAATTTTCTATCCATCTCGCAAGACGAAACCGTAGAGGCATTTTTAACTCTGGATGAGGAGGGCCTCAAAAACGCCTCCGGCTACATCTTCTTTGCCACAACACATGGAACAGTCAAAAAAACCACCATTACCGAGTTTTCCAACATTAGAACCAGCGGCATCCAAGCCATAGGTATGGATGCGGGCGACACCTTACTTAAAGTTCAGCCAACTTCGGGCAGAGACGATGTTTTGCTGGTTACTTCACAGGGCCAATCCATTAGATTTAACGAAACCGACGTTAGGTCCATGGGCCGCCAGGCCTCCGGAGTTACCGGTGTTAAGCTGGCCAAGCAAAATGACGAGGTAGTAGGCATAGAAATTCTTAGCAAGGATTCGGCAAAATGCGATCTACTAGTGCTCACGGAAAAGGGCTACGGCAAAAAATCATCCATCAATGAGTACAAAGTCCAAAATAGGGCGGGGAGTGGCGTACTCACTTACAAAATAACCGAGAGGGTCGGAAAGGTTTCAGTAGCCAGAATCATTGACAAAAATCCGAATTACGACATGCTAGTCTCCACCCAAAACGGTATAATAATCAGGGTTGACGCCAACAAAATCCCAACATTAGGCCGGGCCACCCAAGGCGTAAGAATCATTAAACTGGAAGAAAGCGACTGCGTCTCCTCTATTGCTTTCCTTAATGAGGACACTGAAGATGCCGGAAAAAACTAACAGCGCCCCACAGGAAATTCTTAGTGTAGTTAAGTCAGCCAAAAACGTGCTCCTTATCATGGACTCACGGTTTGACTTTGACGCATTGTGCTCGACGCTTGCTTTCAGCGATTTTCTAAAGCAACTAAGCGTTAAGCATACTTGTATCTTTGGTTACGACATTCCAACAAAAGTTAAGGGGCGGTTTGATACTTCGCGCATTACCGAAAATGTCAACGTACAAACCTATAACTATGCGCCCCACGACTTAATTGTCTTTTTGGACAGCGGTACAGTTGGTCACTTAGTAAAAACTCACGACTATGTGCCACCCGCAAACATCCCGTCCATTAACATAGATCATCATGCTGGCAATCCACACTACGGCACTTATAACTATGTCAAAGAAACTACTTCCACAAGCAGCGCCCTTTTTGACTTGTTCAGAGCTTGGCATGTAGACATCACCAAAGCTATGGCTAATTACTTACTTGCCGCTATTGTTACCGATTCAGGTCTGCTCCAATACTCAAGCACCAATCAGGTGGAGCTTCAAAAAGTCATAGACCTTATGAACCTTGGGGCCGATTATCACGGTTTTATGCGCTATTTAACTCAAAACGAAGCCTACGAAGATATGGTCGTCAAAGGTATAATTTATGCCAACTTAGTTTTTGACCGCCAGAACAAATTTGCCTATTCGGTATTAAATCAAGCAGACATAGACAAAAAGCAAATAAAGGAGTTTAGTGTTGTTCCCGCCGACGTGATCAAAAAATTAGCGGATACTGACTTTGTGTTTGTCATCCGAACCGATCCAGAAACCCCCGGTTCATGGTATATAAGCTTGCGGTCACACAACCCAGAGTTTGACGTACTGCACATTGCCCAGCAATTAGGCGGGGGAGGGCACAAAGTAGCTGCCGGCTGCTCTATATCTTTCACTCAAGCTCAAACCGCTGACGAAGCGGTAAAAGTAATAATCGACCTAGCCAAACACACCTAGGTCCAATTCCAAACCTCCATACACTACTATTTAGCCTACATACTACAGTGAATTCTAGCAACACTAGAAGTTGAGTACTAAATAGTATCATTCTTGCGAATGGGGAAAGGAGCTTCACCATCAAAAACAGGTTATCATCAGTTTGGTGGTCTAACAGAGCCGATACGTTTATCAACAACCACCTGCGTAAACTGGTGGTTGTTGATCCGATCTTCACATTCAGTTACCCGGCAGATGTGTAGATGTTTACATGGTGCAGTATTCTTGAATTAGTCCGAACGCATTTCGCCGCCTGCGGCGGCGAGGAAGTCCCCCCGCGAAAATTCGGAAAGGCGGGGGAGCCGCACCGCTGACAATTTCAAGTTTTTCTTTGGCGGCAAGTTCTTTAAAAACTAATTTGTAAATTTGAAGGTGGAAAGTATTTGTTTAAGAATTTCTTTTGATTCAGAGGTAACGGGTTGAAGGTTAAAAGTAACGATTCCTCCATTGGGATGAGAAATCCACGCACTAGCACTGGCGTCAGCACCCGTTCCCCAATCAATTGACGCGATAACTTTACCTATCTTAAACGATTCACACCTCGAGGAATCATTGGGGTACGCACCACAATAAGTTATTCCCATAACATTAAGTTGGCTTTGGGAAATAAAACCAAGAGTTATAACATACCCGTTATTATGTTTCGCTCCTCCGTCGCTTCCTTTTGGTAAATAACAAAGAGCAAGCGATGTATCTCCCAGTTCTCTTTGTAACTCACAGGAGGTAGGCGGGTATTGAAAAGAATAATTCAAGTTACTGTCAGTATATGTTTTCAAATTTACGGTTTTATCTGGCGTTAGTGTTGGAGATACAGGTTTCTGTGTCTGTGTGGGGGTTGGCGTTGGTGACTGTTGCGCGATAGGTTCTGACTTCTTTACAAAAGCAAAGTATCCTACTGCACCAACGAGAATGACAACAATCAGTAGAATCAAAATAACGTTTGCAAAACCCTTTTGGTTGATGCTCATATGTTTGTTAGTTAATAATTTAATTTTTCGACTTTATGATTAAAAAATTTTCTTCCCCCCAAAATTGAATACAAATTAGTCGCTGAGTCCGCCAAAAGGGCGGATAAACTCCGCGAGGCGAACATTTCAGACTTGCAATTTCCTACATGGTGCACCCGGAGGGACTCGAACCCCCGACTTCAGCGTCCGCAACGCCGCGTTCTATCCGGACTGAACTACGGGTGCCCGGATGCCTTTTGGCTAAAAGGTCTCTTGCATTATAACCCATCCGGCGGTAAAATGCGGACATGCTGGGTATTACGGCGGCATTACAGTCAGTACTTCACGCTATAGCCGACTCAATCTTCGGTTCTCTCTTTGATTTGCTCGGCAAAAGGTAGTGAACCGGCTTTCATTTGAACATAATCTTTTTAATAAAGGGGTGGAACTTATCGCGGGTGTTGATGAAGTGGGTAGGGGAGCGCTAGCCGGACCTATGGTTGCCGGAGCGGTGATCCTGGATAAAAATGTGCTGCTCCGAGTACATGAGATACTCACAAATAACGACGTTGTACCAGCCGAGGTCCAAGAACTCCAAAAATACACGCTAATAAAGGACTCGAAGCTGTTAACACCTAAAAAGCGGGAAGGGCTGGCTGGATTTATCAAAAGCGTGTGCGTTTCCTGGTCGGTGTTCCAAATAAGCCCACAAGAAATTGATACATACAATATCCCTAGCTGCACCCAAAAAGCCTTCTATGGCGTTATCAAAGGACTTTCGGTGCAGCCGGATCATATTCTTACCGACGCGTTCCGGATAACAGCTTTTCCAGAACTGATCCAAACAAACATCGTCGGGGGTGACAATTTAAGTCTCACAATAGGGGCCGCGTCCATTGTTGCTAAAGTCTTTAGGGACTCACTAATGATGGATTTAAGCACCGATCCAACCTACGCCTGCTATGAGTTTTATAGACACAAAGGTTACGGCACCAAACTCCACTTTGCCAAAATCGCCCAATATGGCATCTCACCTCTACATCGCAAATCGTTTATACTATAGCCACAAAAAGGCTTTCGGGCACTTGGGCGTTAACGGAAACCCTCGCTTAAGACACATTTTACTAGCGCAAACTGCTCCAACAACCAAGATGCAACCGTCACCAGAAAACTTCACGTCAGCAACCCTTGCACTAGAGGAAGGGTTGGAGACTTATTGGGCAAAAAGAATTTCCGGAGCTCAGACATCACAATTACCACGGACTAAAAGAATATCAGGAATTAATGGTTCTGGCAGGTGAGATGTACCACAGTCACAACAACTAAACCTAGCCAGCAGGGATAATACCACATTTTGATCAAAATGAATTCTTGTAAGGGATAAAAAAAACGGGGCGTGGTCAACAGAGAATTTTCTGTCAACTCATGGTCCCGATTAGAGCTATCGGGTGTTTATATAGCGGAAATAGAACGGGAATAGAAAAGGAGCGCACAGAACTCAAACGTCTTTGTTTGAATATGTGCGCTCGAGACCGTTCAATTTCTGGCACCTAAAACGACCTCTTTGTATTGAGATTGTAGCATAAAGTATTGTTTTGACTAGGTCAACTGTGTATGCTTCCAAAAT
>Ga0075577_13_pt1 | contig 30879 bp, 28 predicted proteins | sample RifGroA2_FD_68193 | JGI IMG/M metagenome (GOLD analysis project Ga0075577, IMG submission 68193) | candidate division WWE3 bacterium GW2011_GWA2_44_16 | reverse complement strand
AGTTTACACTGGTAGTTTTACGCTCGAATTATAAAATACGAAATAGTATCCTCGTCAAACCCCTTTATCAAAGATGGCTAAAGTTTGTAGAAAAGGATGTTGTACGTTGATTAATACCACCCGGCGCAAATTTTGCAGTCCATCGAAACGGCGTATAATAAATAGACAAATTGCCCAATAGGCGGAAAGAAGCTAGAATATGAAGAATCACAAAAAAATTACAAAGGCGGTTATTGCCGCGGCAGGTTACGGAACACGCTTTCTTCCGGCCACAAAAAACCAACCAAAAGAAATGCTCCCGATTATCGACAAGCCCATCATCCACTATCTAGTGGAAGAAGCGGTAGAGTCCGGCATTAGCGACATAATCATTGTTACCAGAGCCGGGCAAAACATCATGGAGGACTATTTTGACAACAACCTCGCCCTTGAGTATTCCCTGGAAAAGTCGGAAAAGATTGAAAGCCTCGCCATGGTAAGAGAGATTCCACAAATTGCCAACTTTGTATACGTGCGGCAAAAAAGGCACATGCCTTATGGCAACGCCACACCGATAAAAGTCGTACAAAATTTAATCGACGACGATGAAGCCTTTGTCTATATGTTTGGCGACGATATGACTTTAGCAAAGGGTAAGCCAGTTACAAAACAGCTGATCGATATTTTCCAGGAACAGGGAGCCGATGCCATATTAGCAGTCCAAGAGGTACCCGACGAGGAAATATATAGATATGGAACGGTAAAATACAAAGAAAACGCGCAGTACAGGTACGAAATGGAAGCGGGTTACGAGAAATTACCCAAGGGTCAAGCGCCTTCTAATATGGCCCTGTTCGGGAGATTTGTTTTCTCATACGATGTTATTAGAACTGTAAGCAGCACACCTCCAGGCAAAGATAGCGAGTTGTGGGTAATGGACGTGCTAAATAAGATGGCCACCGAAGGCAAGAAGGTTATCGCGCAACCCATTGACGGCGAATGGCTAACCACTGGCGACCCGTTGAGATATCTAAAAACAACACTGCGGTTTGCCCTAGAAAGAGAAGACCTCGCCAAAGACTTGAAACAGTACATCAAAAGTCTTAACCTGTGACACAAACTGATGCATCAAGAAACTGAACTAAAGAGAAGACTATATAGAACGCTTTTGGCCATATTTATTATCCTTGCAGGTATATTTATTGGCTTTCGGTTTTTTGCTACAGGCATTGGCTCCTTCTTTGGCATCATTTCTAAGATAGGCAAACCCAAAGTTAAGGATGATACGTTAGCCCCCGTACCACCCTACTTTAACAATGTTCCCTTAGTTACTAACAAGAAACTAATTACTTTAAAAGGCTTTGCCGAACCGGGTTCAACCGTTAAGATTTTTGTGAACGGACCTGAAGCCGCTAGCGTGGTTACAGACACCAGCGGAGTTTTTTCTGCAGACAACATTGCACTGCTAGACGGGAAAAACACCATATTTGCTAAGGCCGAAGATGTATACCAAAACCAAAGCGAAAACTCTAAAACTATAGAAACAGTATATGACGGAAAAAAGCCAAAAATCACTGTCACCGAACCTAAAGAGGGTTCCACTGTAAGAAATCTAAATCAACGTATCTTGGTTAAAGGCTCGACAGATGAGAAAAGTGAAGTCAGAATAAATGACCGGCTGGCAATATCCAACCCTGATAACACGTTTGAAATCCTGTTAGGGGTTGAAGTTGGTGAGGTAGAGATCAAAATAGAGGCTACGGACGAAGCAGGAAATAAAGAGGACAAAAAACTAAAGGTAACGTACGTAAGAGCCGGAATTTAGCGCTTTGCGAATATGTCCCAAATGTCATAATAGCCGCCCTCATAGCCCAAGGCCCATACCCCTACTCCCAACAAGCCCCGACTTTTAGCCAAGGCGACTTTATAGCTAAGCGAGTCCTTGTCATCAAAATAAACCTGCCTTAACGCCTGTGTTTCCTCGTCCACATAATTAACGTACGGGGTTTTGGCCACGGCATCCCACTCTTTAGTTAAGTTCTTTTTGATTAGCAAGTCCAGAACTTGCGCATACGTAATTACTCTGGAGTAACCAATCAAATCATTGCCCTGAATTCTGGCTGATCTAGGTTTTGTACTTTCAACTACCCAATCGTAACCGTAAAAAGGCAAACCTAAAAAAAGCTTGGTCTTAGGAACAACCTCTAGATAGCCATCTAGGGCTTTAGTTACATTCAATCCGGTGGTTGAATATGTACCCTCAAGCGGGGCTACGGGCCCGGCGTGGGCTGATTCCGGACGGTGGAAGTCGTAGGCCATGATAAATAGCGCGTCCGCGTTTTCGGCTAAGCTTTTTGGGTCGGTAAGCCTTACACTTTCCCTCTCCGACTTCTCAACGGAGTCAGCAAACGTGGACACCACAACATAAGCGTCTCCCCCAAACTCTTTGTCTAAAGAAGTATTTAAGAAGCCAACCAAGCTGGAATAGCTTTGGGATTTTTCTCTAGTTGTGTAGCCGGAATACTCAAAGTCAACATTTATATCCGTAATCTCCGCACGGTTAAGCTCGGCAGTCACGTCCTGCACCAGCGCAGCCCAGCAGTCTTTACAGGATAGAATAGCGTCAATATCAGCATCGTTATGACCTATGAGCGTAACAGAAACCCGGCCGCCGGCTTTTTTAACTGAACTTATGGCTTTTTGCAAGTCCTTGCTGTCTTTCCATATTTTATAGTTGCCGTCGGTTGTTACAATCCGACCATTACCACTAACTGTGAGCCCAAAATAGGCAAGGTCTGTTACAGAGGATACATCAAGTTTTCTGCCATCAATACTCCAATAAGGCAGAAAGGCATAAACGCGCACACCATCCAGATATTTCTTAAAAACTGAACTGGTACCTAAAACGCTAAAAGTTCCATCCAGCGGCTCCAAAAAAAGCTGGTTCAAACTTCTTCCCCTACCTAAAAGCAAAACAACGCTAAATAAGATTAAACAAGCTAAATAAACTGATAAGACGGTCTTGTGCCAAGAAAACATCGTTTTAGTGTAGCATACAAATAGGATAAAATAACGCTGTGACAAAGACAAAAGCTATTCTAGCCGTGCTCGCCGGAACAACTGGTCTGATACTAACTGTTGGCATGTCCTATAGCCCGGTTAAAACTAAAGATGACCGGTTGGTAACTAGCGATGTGGTACAGAATAAACCCCCGGAACAAAGCATATGTACAACGTACTCATACATTGAGTATCTCGTCTACTCGGACTACTCAAGTTTTGTTATGCCTAACAATAAGTTTGGCATTTACATTTACGCCGAGGAAGACAGATTCTTTAAATTGGCCGACGAACTGGTGAACTCAAACGGCGGGGACTGGGGCTATGTTCTTATTCCCTACAATATCAGGGATAGGGACTCGGGCAAGTGGGGGCGGGTGTTTAACAGATTGGCTGATAAACACCTCATACCTATTATCCAGCTCTGGGACGTAAAACCAACCGACTATAAACAAGATACCCAGGAAGCCGCTTATTTCCTTAACGACTTTTTGTGGCCTGTGAAAGAAAGGTACATCAGCGTTTACAATGAACCAAACGACGATAAGTTCTGGGCCGGCGATTCCAACGCCAGTAGCTACGCGGAAGTCCTTAACTACACGATTGATGCGTTCAAAAAAGTAAATCCCAACTTTTTTATGCTCAACGGGGCGCTTAATGCCAGTGCACCGGATACCGGCGGCTACATTAATCCTACGCGCTTTATGCAGGAAATGCACGAGGAAGTTCCCGGTATATTTGATAAGCTGGACGGCTGGGCGAGTCATTCGTATCCCCAACCTAATTTTTCGGACAGTCCTTACGCAACCGGACTGTGGAGTATCCAAGCCTACGCTAGCGAATTAGCTTACCTTAAGGACAGCTTGGGAGTGACCAAACCCTTACCTGTTTTTATTACCGAAACAGGTTGGGCGCACGCACAAGGCGAAAGCTATCAAGCCTCCTATTTACCTGCCGATGCTGCGGCCGAGTATTACAAAATTGCCTTTGAGCAGGTTTGGCTGCCAGATGACAGAGTGAGAGCGGTCACACCGTTTACCATCTTCTACAAACCACCCTTTGACCATTTCTCGTGGATCAACCAAGACGGTGTACCATATGCTCAATACGAAACGCTCAAGCGCATTGCCAAGACAAAGGGTGAACCCGCAGGCTTGGTAAAAACCGAAATGAAAGTGTCGGACTGCAAATAATGGCCAAAAGTATAACCTACAACACACTAGCTCAGTTAACAGCCAAGCTGGTTAGTATGTCACTAACAATATTGGCAACAGTGCTGATAACCAGATATTTTGGCAGAGCGGGTTACGGTGAATTTTCACTAATGCAGGCACTGCCAGCTCTGTTTTTCATCCTCGCCGACTTTGGGCTGAATACCACTGCCCTAAAAATCATTTCAACCCGCAAAGAGTTGGTTGAAAATCATTACAACACTGTGCTGTACCTGCGGCTGGCAACCTCTTGCGGCTTAATACTATTACTCGGGCTTGTAACCTTACTACTCCCATATTCCACTTTCCTCAAGAGCGGTATACTTCTTTCGGCCTTGCTGATACTGACCCAAGCTCTGTACTCAACCACAAATCTTGTTTTTCAGTATGCGCGCAGATACGACTTGTCTGCAGTTGGTTACGTAGCGGGCAGCATAGTGACTATAGGGTTTATTGTGCTATGGATACTTAGCGGGCTTGATGTAAGGTATATGAGCTTTGCTTACGTCTTGGGCGGTATTGTCACCTTTGCAGTTAACGCAAAGCTCATCAGCAGATTAGGCTATAGACTCAAGTTATATCTTAACCCAGCCATAGCTAAAACCGTCTTGTACGGATCTATTCCGCTGGGTATTATGTTTGTTTTTTCGCAAATAAACTTTAAGGCCGACGCCCTGCTTCTGTCGCTTATGAAACTACCCCCATGGCTGCAGCTAAGCAACATCGAAGCTGTAGCAACCTACTCCCTGCCTTACAAAGTATTTGAAGTGGCTTTAGTAGTACCTACATTTTTTATGAATTCCGTTTTCCCGGTTTTTGTCCAAAAATTGGCTGCAAACCCGCAGGAGCTTAAAAAGGTCTACCTCAAAACACTAAAGCTACTTGGCGGCTTGGGTCTGTGTGCATCGCTGGGCTCTTTTGTACTCGCTCCGCTGCTTATTCGACTTCTAGGGGGCTCGGGCTTTGACCAGTCTGTAACCGTTCTTAGAATACTTTCGGTTGGACTAGCTGTGTTCTTCCTTAGTCAACCTACAGCCTATTTGATAGTAACCCTTGATAAGCAGAGATATCTGCCCTTGGTTTATGTTATCGGTTCTATTTTCAACGTCTCACTAAATCTGGTGCTAATCCCCCAGTACGGCTTTTATGCCTCGGCCTTCCTTACCTGGATCTCTGAGCTTGTAATACTTGCCCTGCTTGGCTACTTTGCCCGCAAAGCCTGGAAGGACTATTTGTATGCTAGCCGAAGCTAAAATGGGCGGGGTGTTTTCACTATTTTTCTGTGGCTGTATCTTTGCATTGGCCCTTGGCCAGTTTGCGTTGGTGTATAAGTTTGGCGACGGGGGCATTTATAGCTTTGATATCTTACTGCTCGTTTTCTGTCTTGCTGCGCTTAGCTTTTTCATTATCAAAAGAAAAAAAATCCAAGTAACCGTGCCCGGGATGTTGCTCTGTAGTTTCTGCCTAATTGGCGGTATCTCGCTAGCCTTCAGTCCAATTAAGCTTAGCTCCAGTGAATTACTGGTGGCTGGCGCCTATCTTGTAAGGCTTGCTACCTACGTGCTTTTCTACATCTGCCTCCACAATCTTGTAACAGCGGGGCTACTAAAAACCGGAACCATAGAAAAAGCGGTAGTGGTTAGTGGGGTCTTCCTTTTTATTGCGGGTATTATCCAGCTGATTGTGTTTCCCAACCTCGGACTAATAAGTGATCTTTACGACTGGGATCCTCATAAAAACAGAATGTTTGCAACCTTTTTCGACCCAAACTTTTTGGGTATGTATTTTGTTATCTGCCTTGGTATAAGCATTAAGAGGATGAAGAGATCGGCGTTGGCAAGCACTTTATTGGTAACTTTTTTTTCCTTGGGTATTTTGCTGACATTCTCCAGAAGCGCGTGGCTTGCTGCGTCTGTACTTATGTTTTTTGTCTTGCTGAAAAAGAAGGTTTTCCTAATATTTGCTTTTATTTTGGTACTACTAGCTTTTTTAGCGGTACCAAGGATACAAACCAGGCTTACCGGCATCACAGACCCAAGTGATTCCACACACTTTCGGCTTACTTCGTGGTCAAATTCCTTGCAGATAATTAAGGTTAACTGGGCATTTGGGATCGGTTATAACGCATATAGGTACGCACAACTAAACTACGGCTTAATCGCCGCAAGTGCCGCCAGTTCCCGTTCCGGTGCAGGCAGCGACGCCAGTCTTCTCCTGGCGTTTGCGGACACCGGGGTTGTTGGCATAACCATACTTGTATGCTTTTGGCTTGGAGTGTTTTTAAAGGGCTTAAAAACAAAAAAAATGTATATGTCAGGGCTGGTGGCGGCGCTTGCGCTTAACTCCATCTTTATCAATTCGCTTTTTTATCCTCAAATATTCGTTGCTTTGCTTGTCGTGGTGGCCGCTGAAGGATTCGAACCTTCGACCCCTGCAATGTGAATGCAATGCTCTAACCGGCTGAGCTAAGCGGCCGAGATAAGATGACACGCAAGCAAGATAATTATACAATCAAACGATGAAAAAATCGCTTGTTAGCTTTGCAGAAACATTCATAATCGGGCTTTTCCTATCTTTCCTGATTATGCTTTTCGTGGGTCAATCTCTGGAAATCACCGGCGACTCTATGTACCCAACTCTAAAAGACAACCAAAGGATTATCGTAGAAAAAGTCAGCTATAAAAGCGGGGTGCCAAAACGCGGCGAAATCGTAGTCTTCAGAAGTTTTGATAACGCTAATGTGTTCCTGATAAAACGAGTGATTGCTATACCAGGCGATACCTTTAAGATGATAGGAGGTAAGGTGTATGTAAACGGCTCGCCACTTGCAGAAAATTACTTATCCCAGGGAGCAGAAACCGAAAGCGCTGATGACCTTATGCCGTACGCAGTTAGCCCATTGCCCGAAAAGTACTACCTAGTGCTTGGTGATAATAGAGCGGAAAGCTATGATTCAAGAGCGTTTGGCTTAGTCCCTTTGGAAAACTTTTTAGGCAAAGCTTTCATCGTATACTGGCCTTTAGGTAGTGTCAAGAGAGTTAACTTGTTATAACACTAATCTTTTTTCTTTTGCTTAACGTGTTGGAAAAAGCAACAACGCCTTGCGCAAGTGAGTAAATAGTAAAGTCCTTGCCCATTTTGACGTTTTTTCCGGGAAGAAAGGTTCTGCCTCTTTGTCTTACCACAATCTGCCCGCAGTCAACTGTTTGGCCGTGCGCTGCCTTCACGCCAAGTCTTTTTCCGGCAACATTACCACCTTGATTTGCTTTTGACGCAGATGCTGTTTTATGTGCCATGTACTACTCCTCCGCGACTTTCTTTTTAACAGCCCGCTTTTTTGGAGCTTCAGCAACCTGACCCTCTACGGCCTTTGTTTCCACCCCGCCTGACTCTAACTTGATACTATCAACTTTAAAAAGACTAATCGGTTGCCTATGGCCCTTTTTTCTCCGATACCTGGACTTGGACTTATACCTCGCCACAACAACCTTAGTGTCAGCTTTGTCTGCAACTTTAGCAAGGCTGACAGTACAAGTATCCACATAAGGGCTGCCAACTAGGAAGTTGGCGTCATCTTTGAACAAAAGGACCCTACAAACGGCCTCTTGCATACGGGAAACCTTTACGGTGTCCCCTTCTGTAACCTTAAATTGTGTACCTCCAAGCTCTATTACTGCGTACTTCATAACTTGGGAATAGTACAATACCTTTGCCACTTTTTCAAGCAGACACTTTCTGATAAGATATAACAATGGACTGCTACGTAGTACACATAGATAACAGTACCCTTAGGGTTGGATTGTATGCGCATGGCCAAAATCCCAAATTTCTAGCTGAAGACCTTCTGCCTACAGTGGCCTCACACTCCCGAATTGTAGATCCCAAGGAGTTTGGTCTCCAGTTTTCAAGGCTGCTAGCAGAAAATTTTGGCCACGAACTCCCAAAACTACCCGCGCTGTTTGTGTTGGAACCCGAACTCACGGACCTTTTTCTTCTCGCCCTGGACAAAAATACCGAGGAAAACTCCGAAGAGGTTGTTAAACAGATAAAAGAAAAGCTGATACATGAAGATATACAGAATATCTTTTTCTCTTATTACCGAATAGCGCCCTTTGTTTTTCAGTTTGTGGGCATCCAAAAGGAAACTATCCAGGGCTTTTTGGATGCGGTTAGCACCTTGGCTATTCCATTGACAGGAGTTTTCCCCCTGGGCCTGATACTACCAAAGACTAATACGAATGTAGCCAGTATGTTTATTTTTCCTGCTGAAACGGAAAATACAGTAGTTTTTAGTGAACTTACCGGGACTTCGTTTGCAGAAAAACTTGAAGGTAAAATCGCGATAGATGAGCTAATTAAGCTGTTTTGGCAACTTTCTGTGTACAGTACCAAAAATACTGGACCAACAATTTATACGTTTAAAAATTTTGTGCACAAAATTCCCTCATACAAGCCGCGGGCTGTGGAAATGACGCAAACTACGGAGGGTTACGAGAAACTGCAAGTTACCAAAGATACTATTGCCAAAAACCCCCAATTATTAACATCACAAGCAAATCTGCTCAATATACTTTCGGTGCCGCAAAGCAGCAATAAGAAAATCCCCGTTCCTGCAGTAATTGCGGCAGGCGTTGTGTCCATTTTAGCGATGGTGTTAGTCGTCCTGCAATTTACAGTAGGTATAGGCAGCCTGTTCACTAGTCAAGAACGGGAGGTTCTAGCAGATCAAACTGCCCAGAATCAGGATCAAACAAAGACGGAAGTTCCACAGCAGCAGGAAGAACAACCGGCAAAAGAGCTGAAAAGGTCCGACATTAAACTAAGGGTAGAAAATGGCAACGGCGTGCCAGGTTCAGCGGGTAAATTAAAGGCGTATCTGGAAGGTTTTGGCTACACCGTAGCGTCAGTAGGCAATGCAGTCAAAACGGATTACCCAAGCACAACCATACTCTTACCAAACAGCCTTGCTGATTACAAAGACCTGCTAGTAAACGATTTGAAAACCAACTACACGGTTGAAGTAACCGCCACAGACACCAAAGCAGACGGGTACGACGTGCTAATTATTGTGGGCGCAAAGTAGCTAGCTCTTCAGTAATGGTATGGTTGTAATTCTCAAAACGGGCTAGAGTGAAAAGAAAGTCAGAAAGACGATTTATATAGCCAATTAGATATTTGTTCTTTTCAGATGCCCCCAGAAGCCCTACAATGGCTCTTTCGCATCGCCGGCACACTACCCTTGCTACATGCAAATAGACAGCCGACTTACACCCAAAAGGGAGAATAAAGTTTTTTAAGGCCGGAAGTTTCTTCTCCATCAGCGCAATCGATTGCTCAAGCGCCAGAGTTTTGGCTATAAGATGAGCTTTAACCTGATTACCCGAGCTAAAACCTGCCACAACCGAACCTATTAAATACAGGTTCCTTTGAATGTCCGCAATATCTGTTGAAACTTTTTTGGCAAGATACAACCGCGAAGCGCTCAAAGATACAGTTAGCTCATCCAAATCGCCCAGCACACCTACTACCTTGCTAGACTTTGAAGCCGCACTGCCACCATACAATTTGGTACCCCCCTTGTCGCCCTGTTTTGTTGTTACCGACATAGTTTAGCAAACGCTATAGCCGCATTCGTAACACTTAGAACAACCCTCTTCGCTTATAAAAGAGGCGTTGCCGCATTCAGGACACATATTAACATATGAGAAGACCGAAACCTCTTTCTTGTCCTCCGGCTTGTCTACAACATTTGCGCCATTAGACCTCACATGTATACTGCAGTCTTCAGCCAAAACCTTAGCAACAGCATCAGGTATCGATGCAACTCGCTTGGTACCAAAACCAATGGTTCTGGAGCCACCAATACCAAGTAGCTGCACCACTATTTCCTTTGTTGTGTGTAACGGATTGTGCGAAACCCTAAGCCAACCTGAAATTAGTCTGCCCAATGCTTCAGACAGGGCGGCCACATCACTGCCGGCTTTGCCAACGTTGGCAAAAACCTCTACCGGATCCCCGGCTTCATTCTTGTTCACAGTTATAAATGCCTTGCCCTGTGGAGTATCTAGTTTGTACGTGGTACCTGAAAGCCGGTAGCCCCGCTCAACCTCCTTTCTAACTGACTCCGATGCCACTTCCTGCCTGATTTCCTTTTTGTCCTTAAGCTCTTTTGTTTCCAGCACAACCTCCTGCCTAGAGCCTGCTACGTATACAGTCAAACCCTTGCACTTCATCTCCCACCCAAGCATATATGCTTTAGCCACGTCGTCTTTTTTGGCAGTGGCCGGAAAGTTGCATGTTTTGGAGATAGAATTGTCTACAAATGCTTGAATAGCCGCTTGAGTCTTTATGTGCTCTTCGGGAAGAATGTCAGCTGACACAACAAAGGTATTTCTAATTTTGCTCGAAAGCTCCTCAATGTCCTGACACGACCCTGTATCTAGCACGCGTTCAATTATCTGTTTTTTCACGCCATCATCAAGGTTAAGCGCTTTGATGGTCTTTTCAAAGAACGGGCTGATGTAAGCTAGAGTTATCTTGTTAGCCTCGCCAGCCGCTTGATACACATTTCTGTAGTAAGCAAGAGCAAAAACCGGTTCACAGCCATAGCCTTCTACCCCAGCAACAGTGGAAATTGTTCCGGTAGGCGCAACTGTTGTCTGCGCCGCATTTCTAATGCCATACTTCTCAATGCCACTAATAACATTGTCCCACTTTAGTTGAGGTCTGGCCCAGTCCTTTTTAAAGGGTCTAATAGGGGTTGGGGCTTTCCAGCTAAAATCTTTGGGATCATAGATACTGCCCTTAATAGCCGGAAAAGCGCCACGTTCTTTAGCCAGCTCTATGGAAGCAAGCATGCTGTGATACCTGATAAACTCTGTTGCCTGCCCGGCAAAATCCAAACCCTCTTCCGAGCCGTATCTAATGCCCATAGAATACATAACATCAGCAAGACCCATAAAGCCCAGACCGATCCTTCTACAATTGTGGGCCGCTTCTTCTAGCTGCGGAACTGTGTCCACATATTTGTTAGCCGTTACAACATTGTCTAAAAACCTGGTTGACAGTTTAACTGTAGCTTCTAACTCATCCCAAGCCAGTCTGCCATTTTTATCCAAATGCTCAAGCAGATTGATTGACCCCAAGCAGCAGTTCTCATAAGGTCCGAGCCACTGCTCACCGCATGGGTTTGTAGCCTTTAGCTCATACAAGTGGGCCACGGGGTTGTGGCGATTTGCTTCGTCAACAAAAAGCACGCCCGGCTCGCCGTTTTTGTAGGCATAGTTAACAATGGTTTCGTAGATCTCTCTGGCCCGCGGGGATTCAACAACTTTTTTTGAGTGTGGATCTATCAAATCATACGTCTTGTCGTCCCTTACAGCTTTCATAAAACTATCCGTAACAGCCACCGATATATTAAAGTTGGCAATGCTGCCTTCTTCCGACTTACACTTGATAAACTCCCGTATGTCTGGGTGATCAACCCGCAAAACTGCCATATTGGCGCCGCGTCTCACCCCGCCTTGTGCAACCTCACCAAACGCCCGATCATAAACTGATAAAAAACCTACCGGGCCCGTGGCCTTGCCATTACTGCTCTTTACAATCGCCCCCTTTGGCCTCAAGTCAGAAAAGGAAAAACCATTTCCCCCACCCACCTGTTGAATAAGTGCTGCGTTTCTTAACGTTGAAAATATCCCATCCGGGTGCCTGCCCAAGTCGTCTTCTATGGGCAGCACAAAGCAAGCTGCTAACTGACCCAAAGGGGTACCGGCACCAGTAAACGTTGGTGAGTTTGGAAAAAACTTCTTAGTGGAAAGCAGATTGTAAAAGTCAATTTCAGATGCTTCCCGATAACCAAATGCCCCATCTGGCGCAGCTACAGTTTGAGCCACTCGCTCGAACATACCTTCAAGGGTTTCGGCCACTACGCCTTTTTCGTCTTTTAGCAAATATCTTTTCTCTAAAATTTTGAGTGAGTTGGGGCTAAAAGTTAGCTCACGATTTCTCACCGGAACGCGCGTTCTTTTTTGCATAGGCAGAATAATCGTGAGTTAACAACCTTGCACTGCCAGTAAGGTTATCAGCCCGCGATTCCAAATTAATAACAGCCAGTTGCACACCCGGCCTTATCATAGTCTCAAAAAATGTACATGCTTACAAACAATATTAATTGTTGCAAACAATCCCAATATTGATAGTATTGCAAAATGAGTAAAACATGTACCAAAGGAACTATTTGCCCCTCAAGAATGCAGGGATATCGTATTTGCTGCCGTCGGGTGCCTCGGAAGCCGGGGTTTCAGTGTCGATCCTTTTACCGTCAACAGGTTTCTGTGCTGCAGCCTGAGATTCAGATTGAGGAGCGATAAAAGCGGCCCTCTTTTCTCTGGGTATGCCATATGGCGTTTTGGTGGCATCATCAAAACCGGTGGCAATAACGGTAATCCTGATCTGATCCTGCATCTTATCGTCAATAGTGGTACCAAAGATTATATTGGCATCAGTCGAGGCAGATTGGCCAATTATTCTGGCGGCGATGTCTACCTCTTTCATGGTAAGATCTCGGCCGCCAATGATGTTAAACAAAATGCCGGTAGCACCCTCAATTGACACCTCCAACAAAGGAGAGGAAATGGCCGACTTGGCTGCTTGTTCTGCACGGGCGTCTCCGGTACCGATCCCAATACCCATCAGAGCTGATCCGGCGTCTTTCATAACGGTTTTGACGTCAGCAAAGTCAACATTGATTAAACCGGGCATAACTATTAGATCAGAAATGCCTTGCACGCCTTGGTTTAAAATGCTATCGCTTACTCTAAAAGCATCCAAAATGCTCATCTTGTCATCCGCGATATCCAGAAGTTTTTGGTTGGGAATGGTGATCAATGCGTCAACTTCGCTTTTTAACTCAATAATACCTCGTTCGGCATTAGCCATTCTTTGAGCGCCCTCAAAAACAAAAGGCTTTGTGACTACACCAACAGTTAAGGCCCCCAGCTCCTTAGCAATTGACGCGATAACCGGTGCAGCGCCAGTCCCTGTTCCGCCGCCCATACCAGCGGTAACAAATACCATATCACTCTCTTCTAAATTGCCGCGCAGAATGTCCAACGACTCTTCAGCGGCTTTTCTGCCGATTTCCGGATTAGATCCGGCGCCCAGCCCATGGGTTAAATCCTGGCCGATTGGAATTTTTACAAAAGCTTTGCTAATGGAAAGGGCTTGTGCATCGGTATTTACCGCAATAAACTCAACTCCGGAGATCTGGCCGGAATCTATCATGGTGTTTATTACGTTGCACCCAGCACCACCTATACCTACAACTCTAATCTTAGCGAACTTCTCTATTTCGGGTTTTACAAGCATTAATTTTTAGCTTAGGGCAGAAAGCTTTTTAGTTTGGCAAGCAACCTCTTAACTACTCCTCCAATCTTACCTGATGGGGAATTCAAATTCAATAGGCTCGCAGACTTTATCATCTTGGAGGCGTAGACAATGGCACCAACACACGCAGAGGAATCCGGGCTTTGAATGTCGTCTATCAGGCCCGAAACTCCTTTTGGAAAACCTATTCGCACCGGCATCTTTAAAACGTTCTTGGCGCATTTTTCTGCCCCAACGGTTAGCGACCCGCCGCCGGTTAGCACACATCCGGCTGGAAGCTTTGCCGTTAAATTAGCTTTTTTTATTTCGCCGGCTACCAACTCAAAGATTTCCTCAAGCCTGGGATCAACAATGCTATACAAAAGCCGCTTAGAAATCAAATTGGTTTCCAAACCGTAACCTGTAACATCAAATTCGTCGGGGCTAACGGCGGTTACTCTGGCTTGAGGCTTGTCAAAATCCCTCGCCAGGCTCATGTAATCCAGCTTTTCGTTACTTAATTTAATCTTGATCTTCTCGGCGGTGTCTAGGCTCGCCCGCAGCCCAATAGCTAAATCGCTTGTAATATGCTTACCACCAACCGGCAAAACGGAAGAGTAAATGGGTGCGCCGTCCAAAAAGATAATCACGCTTGTACTGCCCCCACCTATGTCCACTAAAACAGTCCCGAGTTCTTTTTCGGTATCGGTTAAAGCGCTTTCCGCCGAGGCCACTCCGGTAAAAACCAAGCCCTCAACCTCAACTCCAACATGTTTAACGCACTTTTCAAGGTTCTTGACCGAAGTAGAAAGTCCGTGAATAATGTTTGTTTCAACCTCTAATCTAATGCCGCTCATACCTACCGGATCTTTAATGCCGTCTTGGCCGTCTACAATGAAATCTCTTGGGATAACGTGAATGATCTCTCGTGATGAGGGAAGGCTCACCGCCTGCGCCGCCTCCGTTGCTCTGGCAACGTGCTCGGGCGTAATTTCCGAACTTTCGTGCGGTACAACTGCCACCACACCCCTTGAGTTTAACGTTTCAATGTGGCCACCGCTAACGGTAACAAATACAGACGAAATTGAAACTCCAGCCATTTTCTCGGCTTTGTCTATGCTTTGAGAAATAGACTCCACCGCCTCATCAATATTTACAACAACCGCCTTGTTAATACCTTTAGATGGCACCTTGGAAACACCAACAACCGATATTTTAGTCTCAGAAACTGCGGCTACAACAGTTAGAACCTTAGTTGATCCTGCATCTATTGCGGTAATGTACTTTTCCTTTGGCATATTGTGCTAGTCAGTCCCTTTAGCTTCTTGATTAAATTCTACTATTACTTTATCAAATCTCAAATCAATTTTCCTGGGTTTTTTCCCTTCTGTCTTGAAACTCTCTAGCATCCTAGCTAAAATCTTTGCTTGACTTTTGGGACTTTGCGCTACAGTGAAAAGGGCTTCAACACTATCCCCAGTGTAAAACTGGACGTACTTGGGAAAAGCACTTATGGTAGAAACTAAAATACTATTCTCATCCAGGGCATGTAATAGCTCAAAGTAGTAAGAAATAGCGTTTTCTTCGAGAAACTTGCCAACGTAGACTTTTTGGCCGTAAGAGATAATCGGCAAATTGGTAGTTGTCTTGTCGGCAGGACCCAATACAAACCCTTCTGCATCCACAAAGTAATAACTGGTACTCTCTTTAGCAAGAAGTGAGGCATCTTTAGCAAGAAGTAAAGCAATAGGCACCCGCTCTGTAACGGTTACTTGAATGGTCCTAGGGTAGCTCTTAGTTACTTTGACTGACTTTGCAGCCAAGTAATTGTGGGCAATCGCCTCTACAACACCTGCTGTATTTACAACAATAATGTCCTTGCCTAAAACGTTGGTTTCGGCTATTTTGCGTACATCTTCCAAATTCACAAATCTTCCCTCGCCAAGCACGTCTACCCTAGTAACTCTAAACGGTTTGTATTTTACATAGCCAAAAACTACAGAGCCGCCGAGCAGAAAGAGAAAGAGCAGCTTAAGAATAGAAAACACTGCCCTAGCTCTTTTTTCTTTGTTGACATGCACGTGGATCTTTGTTCGAACTTTTTTGCGACTTTTATCCTGATAGTATATTAACGTAGAGACAGATTTTTTCTTCATGCTAGTAAGAGCTCTTTGACTATCAATCGCGCCGGATCTGGAGCAGCCTTAGAGCTAACAGCTTGCACCGGCGGCCCGGTTTTAACCAAGTCTAAAAATTGTTTTATTGCCTCCACCAGCTTTTTAGGGGTTAGCCCTTGTTCAGGCAGAATTTTTCCAAGTCCGGCATCTTGCAAAACAAGCGCATTCTCGTACTGCTCATTATGCGACGTCCATGGTATAGGTATTAAAATGCACGGTTTGGCTAAAGCCACCAACTCGGCTGTTATATGGGCACCGGATCTGGACACAACTACCGAAGCTTTAGCAAAAGCCTCACCTATCTCATCCGCAAAAACAAACTTTCTTAAGAAGAATTTACCAGCAGAATCACTAACTGGCGCATAGACATGTGTAAGGTAATCAAAGTCGTTAAAAACTGAATTGTCTCCGCATTGGTGAACAACATTGGTAAAAGCAAGCAAATCGGCCAAGCACTCACCTACAACTGAATTCATAATGTGCGAGCCAATCTTGCCTGTAGTTACATAAACATACGGCAGGTTGTTATCGACAACAAAATTATTTGTTCTTACCTCATAAATAGCCTGTCTAAGAGGCAGGCCGACTAATGTTGTTTTATGAGCTGGAAAATACTTTTTAGACCTCTCCCACGACACCAGTATTTTGCCGGCGAACTTAGCCGCTACCCTGTTTGCCCACCCGGCCACTACTGTCTGCTCATGAATGACAGAGCGGATACGCAGTAAATAACCGGCAATAACAACCGGAACCGACACATAACCCCCAAAAGATAGTATTAATCGAGGTTTTATTTTGATTAGGAGGAAAAAACATTGCGCCAAGCTAAAGGGGATTTTAGCGAGCCTAACCAAATTGTACGTTTTATAAAATTTTCCGGCATGAATGTGGTAAAAGGGTATACCCAACGCCGTTATTTCCCTATATTCTAAAGTAGGATTTTTGTCGCCTGCGGCCGAATATTTATGGCCGAACCACACAATTTCTACATCCGAATAGTCAGTCTGCAGTATTTTTATTACGGGTAGGGCGCTGGTGTGATGACCACCGGTAATTACTATTTTCATTAGCTCATTCTACCGCGCCCAACCGCGTTAACCAAGTCCGGTTTTTTTACCCTCCTTGCGTAGATATTTGCCAGAAGGCCCATACCCGAAAGGGCAAACAACATCGACGAACCTCCGTAGGAAATCAACGGTATAGGCATACCCGTAAACGGAATAAGTCCAATAGTCGCAAATATATTTATTAAGTACTGAAAAAACAGCCATGCGGTAACACCAACGCCAACCATTTTTTCGTATACCGTGCCTGCCTCTGAGGCTATTTTTAACATGTCAAGGGAGAGAAAAGCAAAAGCCACCAACACCAAAACGCTACCGATATAACCCAGTTCCTCACCGACGATAGCAAAGATGGAATCTCCGATTACCTCGGGCAAGTAATGCTGCTTTTGTTTGGACTGACCGACCCCAACACCAAATAGCCCACCTGATCCAAGCCCAATTAGAATCTGGTCACTTTGATAAGACTCGCTTAATTTTGATTGCTGGTGCGGAACTACTAAAGTTATGAATCTCTCCCGCCGGTAAGGCGAGATAAGGATAAATACCATCCCCAGAACAAGTCCTAGTGGGGCCATTACCAGAACAGGCTTAACATCTAGACCCGAAATATCGTATATAGCCAGCCCAATTAAAAGAACAAGCCCCGCGTTTGACATATTGGGTTGAAACAATATCAAGACTGAAGTTAACAAGCACGCACCAATGAAGAAAACAAAAGGCGCATATTTGCTTTTTGCCGCCGCCCTCTTTTCCTCCAGCACAAGCGGCAGATATAACACCATGGCTAGCTTAGCAAGATCTGAAGCCTGAAACCCTATAGTACCAACAAGAGGTATTTGCGGTAGGGGAACTGGATTAAGGTTTACCCATCTGCGGGCCCCGTTTTTACATGGAAAGAAAGTAATATCACGCGTCGTACTTTGGGTACATGGAAAGAAAGTAGCGAAAAACGCCAAACAAAAAAGAAAAAACAGCGAAACGTAAAATAAGGGCTTGGCTATTCTTTTTAGGGTTTGAAATTTGATGCGCGAGAAAATGATAAAAAACGCAATGCCAAAAAGCGTCCATGTTACTTGCAGTTTAAAAAAATAGTAAGGATCGTTAAAAAGCCGCTGGGCGTAGAGCGGAGAGGCGTTGTACACCATAAGCACGCCAAACAGCAAAACACCAAAAAGCAAATAGTAGAATCTGCGGGATTTAGCGGCAGTTTTGTTCATACTTTACAAAAGCGCAACAAAGATTCCGAGAAAGGCGGCAAAGATACCAAAGAGCCAAAACCTTAAAGTGACCTTTGTCTCCGGCCAGCCTAAAAGCTCAAAGTGGTGATGTAAAGGTGCCATAAGCAGAATGCGCTTTTTTGTTAACTTTACTGATAATTGTTGCAGGGGGCTGGAAGCACCGTCTATCAGAAACACAGCTAATATAACGAAAAGAGCAAATTCCCGATGGAGCAGTATACCAAGAAGGACTAAAACAGAGCCCAAAACATGCGAACCAACGTTACCCATAAACACCCGCGCCGGAAAAACATTAAAGTATAAAAATGGAATGAGTGCGCCTACAAAGGTAGCGCTAAACGTGGCAAGGGATTTATAGCCAAAATAGGAAGATAAAACCCAATAGGCGCAAAGGGCAAAAAAGGCCAGACCCCCCGCCAAGCCATCCAAGCCGTCAGTAAAAGCTACAAAGTTTAGCACCGCTGTGAACAAGAAAAAGATGACTAGTGGATAGCCCCAACCTATGTGGACGTCACCAATAAGTGGAAACCAAATATAATCCCACCCAAGCTTAAAATAAGTCCAGTATGAGACAAAACCCGCTATACAAGCCTGAATAAGGAATTTCTGATGCGTTTTGATTCCGGCATCGGCGTTACTCCCAACGACACGCCAAAACTCGGTAAAAACACGCCAAGGAACTTGAAAGGCCTTAACTATAATTGGCGGGGTTGCCAAAGCGCTACCAAAGTGATAAGCAAAAAAACCCGGAAGCCCGGACCTTTTATACACCTTTGACAAGTCCTCAATCAATCCAAAAAACCCGGCTAACGAAGCCACAAAGAGCGGAAAAAGGGTTTGGGTTCGGGACCGGTTCAAAAGAAAAGTAACAACCCCCACTGTTAAAACAAACACCAGCCCACCCATAGTGGGAGTGCCCTTTTTTACCAAGTGCGACTGGGGGCCATCTGTTCTAATAGCCTCGCCCATTTGGTATCTATACACAAACTTAATCCAAACGGGATACAGAAAAACGCTTATAATGGCGGCAAAGAAGAGATGCACCAGCTGTATTTCCATTACGCCTATTATAGCCTATTCGGAATAAGGGCACCTAAGGATTTTAACCTCTCTGTTATAGTATCGAATCCGCCCTCAATAATACTGTAGTCGCCAATCTCGTTAACACCATCAACGCATAAACTAAACAAAAGAGTCGGCAATGCATATCTTAAATCTTTCACAAACACCCTGCCGGCCTTAAGTTTGACCGGCCCCTTTACCTCGATATCAATATAGTCGGTTGTTCTGTTAATGCTGATGTTTGCACCCATAGCGTTTAGGTCCTGAATGTAGTCAATATTTGTTGCCAGCAGATTTTCGTGCACAATACTCGTGCCCTCGGCAAAACAGTCCAGAAAAACACACAAGGGCTGAAAGTCGGTAAGAAACCCCGGGTAGGCAGAAACGGTTACTTCGGTTTTCTCAAAAGCGTCTCCGGGGTTATGCCACACCCGCATCCCGGCGTCTATAAACTCGTAGCTTGCTCCGGCTTTAGATAACCAGTTGATAAGGGGCAAAAAGCGTAGCCGGTCGATGCCGGTAAGTGTAGCATTGCCATTGGTAAGCAGTGTGACAACAATAAAAAACGCCCCCTCTTCCCTGTCAAATGGACAGTCGTAACTCAAACCCCTAAAAACACCGCAGCCATTTACACTGATGGCGCCGCTTTCTAAGCGCTTTAGCTCGCCGCCCATCTTGGTGCACAAGTCAATTAGGTCGTCGGTCTCAACGTCTAAGCTGGCATTCAGTATGGTGCTCTCACCCAGAACAAATAGACTGGATAATATTGCCAGGTCGGTTAAAATCCTAGATTTGTAGGGCAGGACTATTTCGCCGCTACGTAAGCCCCGTGCCTCTATGTAGTAATTGTCAAGGTCCTCCCGGACATCCATACCCAGGCTTTGCCATATGGCGGCGTATTCTTTGCCCCGATATCGTTTTAAGGTGTTATTTGCACTTTTTGGCAGTACGGCTTTGCCAAATTTGTGGATTAAGGCCGGTACAAGAAAAGCCGCCGTAACTGTTTTAGAAGCATAGTCCGCGGGTATTACGTAGTCTTTCATAGCCTGTGCGTCCACAGTCAGCTTATTTAGCCCAGACCAGGTACACTCCGCGCCGACGCTTTCGACAACTTGAATGTCGTCTGTGACATATTTTGACTTTGGTATATTAGTAAGGTTGCAAGGTTCACCAACTAAAACCGAGGCATAAAGTAGTCTTAAAGCAAACGTTCTGCTGCCATTGACTTTAACGCTTCCTACGAGTGGGATGCCCCCTTCGAGTTGTAGTGCATCGACATCGGCCATTTAACTTATAAGCAGTAAACTACTGGCCACAAAGGCCGTACCTGAAAGAATGGTGAGTATAAATACTGCCTTCTCCACCCCTCTTCTGGATCGGTACAGTCCAAAAGACCCAGCAACAGAGCTGGACAGCCCGCTAGCTTTTGACTGGATCATAACTAACGCTATTAAAATTAGTGCAATAATAATCTGCAAAATTAGCATAACTTTAGCCCATAACCCAGCTGATAAAGCTGTAAAACATGGCGGTAAAACCTGACACAAAAGCTAGAGCTTTTATACCCTCAAGGGTTGCGCTACCGAGCATTATACCAAAAACGGTCCAGTTAGGCAGATAGAACGCCTTAATTGAAAATTGCGGTATTAAGCTTTCTAAAGCGTAGTAGCCCGCCCCAACAACAAGTACAAGCAGCACAGTATAGACGATACCACCAACAGGAAAGGAGATAATTTTTAGGGCCGGCTTGGAAAAAAAGATGATAAGACTAATGGCAAAGGCAACAATTAAAGAAGTTTTTAGCTGGTTACTGCCAAAGTCAAACGCCGCAAAGTAAGACTGCAGTATATACATAGCCATGGCCGTATAGATAAAATGTCTAACTATAGATCTCACACTGTAAGAATACACCAAATTATCGACTAAGTCCCTTGGTTCTTAACTGATGGTGGTACACGCGGGCGAACCGGTGGGATTCGTCCCTAAGCCGCTGGAGTAATTTTAGCGCTTCGGAGTTTCTGGCTAAACGAAGCTCCACGTACCGGCCTCCTCCGATAGAGCTGTGAAAAACAATAACTTCCTCTTTCTTGGCTAAGCCAATAACGGGGATGACCATATGCGCCTGTGCCAGTATCTCCAATGCGCCGCCTACCTGCCCCTTGCCACCGTCAACAACTATCAGATCGGGGCGACCCCAATCCGGTATGTGCGTTAACCGTCTAAATAGCGCCTCTTTAAGCATAAAAACATCGTTTGGGCTTTCTTTTAATTTAATGCGAAATTTTTTGTACTCTTTTTTTTCTATCCTTCCGGTTATAGCTACAACCATGGAAACTGCCGCGTCTTTACCAGCCATGTTTGCCACGTCAAAACATTCAATTCTTTTTGGCGCACCTTTCACTATTGGGATAAGCTCTTCAAGCTCCGCAACTGCCTGGTCATAAATGTCATCTACCAAATACGGGTTTTCCAAAAACTCCGCCGGCGATCTAAAACTCTGTTGGACGTACATGATCTTATTTAGCATTTGCTTCAAACCTTCTGCCTCTTCATACTTAGTCTCTTTGGCAAGTCTGTGCATTTTCCTTGTTATAGTGTCAGCTATCCTTTTATGGCCGCCCTTTAAAAAGGAAATCACGCTGGAAACATTTGCCTCATAGGTTTTTTTGGCTACCCTACCCACACACGGTGCAGTACATAATCCTATATGCCCGTACAAGCATGGCGAGTTAAGCCTTGCGTATTTTGAGTACTTGCCTTCAGAACAATCCCTAAACGGAAAAATCCGCCTTAGCGTCCTAACAATTTGTTTAGCGGTTGTGGCGTTAGGAAAAGGGCCAAAGTAGGTATCCTTACGGAGCAAATCGTTTTTTCTGGCGGTTAGAATTTTCCTATAGTCGCCTTCTCTTCTAATCACAATATACAAATAGGATTTATCGTCTTTAAGATTAATATTGTACCGAGGCCGATATTTCTTAATCAGCTCGGCTTCTAAAATCAATGACTCAAGCTCGGAAAATACTTCAATGTAAGAAAGGTCAGATATGTTCTCAACTAGTTGTCTGGTCTTGCCATCTTGTAACGTCTTGTGAAAGTACTGTCCCACGCGATTTATCAGCGACTTTGCTTTGCCAACGTACAGTACCACCCCGTCTTGGCCGTAAAACAGGTAAACGCCTGGGTTGTGGGGGAGCTTTTTAACCTTTGCTAGAACTGTTTTCTGATGCTTTTTTACCATGGTCTGACGAACGCTTTTTGCCGAACATAGGTTTTTTTATGACCTGTAAAGCTTTGCCTAACACACAATGAGTCATATGATCGTCTAAATAGATCGGCGGGTAATCTTGGGTGGACTCGGTAATTAGCACAACTTGCCCCAAGCCATCCTTTAAATACTTTCTTACTGCCGCGTAGCCTTCTGTTGAGCTTAAAACTACATCCCCGTTTTTAGGCTTTGTTTGGGCAACGTTTATCAATACATAGTCGCCGTCCTCAATGTTTATGCCATCGATATTTCCCCGATTCATAAAATTACCAAAAGCTCGCACCGCGTAAACGCACTTGAGGTTAGTTACCACCTTGTCGTTTAAAATCGTTTTAGCCACCCGCAAGTTGGTTTTGATACTTTTTATTGACGTGGCATCTTGGCCAGCGATGTTCAGTTCATCAAGCACCGGAATAGTAACTATACCGTTTTGGTCAATCTTTGGGCGTACAGCCATGGACTTGGTGGTAATAAAACCAGCGTCTACCAGCCGTCGTAAATGGTATTTTACGCTCTGGGGGTGTGCAATCCCTATCCTCTTGCCAATCTCCCTAAGGCTTTTGCCCGTAATGTCCTCGATTTGTATTAACTTGTAGAGTTTCTCCTGCACCGGCTGCACACCTCCATTTTAATACTATTTATTGACAAATCACAAACCTGTTGACTTATTGACACAAGGAGCATTTTAGTTTAATAATCTATCCACAAATAAAATTGAAACAAGGAGGTGCAAATGCCTGCCAATGTACAAAGCATCATAAGAGAAATAAGTTACTATCTTCAAAGCAATGGCTACGACAATAGAATGTGGTATATAGGGCTATCTGTTGATCCCCTAGAGTCAATGATAACCAAACACGGGGTGGACGAAGAAAAAGATTTGTGGATTTATAGAGAGTGTCTAACGCCGGACGATGCAATTTTTGTTCGCGGACAACTAATGAAAACACTCAAATGCGATGGTGAAGAACGTAACCCAGAAAACGGCGAGAAATATGTATATGTATATAAAAAGAACTCACGGACTGCTCCCTAAAACTTCATTAGGCCACGGGCTTTAAAACTAAACAACCCCTGGTCTGACACTATTAAATGATCCAACAGTTTAAGGCCAAGAATGTCCCCGGCCTTAATTAGGTCCTTAGTAATCTCGATGTCACTGGCAGACGGGTTACTATCCCCAGACGGGTGGTTGTGAGCCAGTATAACAGTGGAAGTTTTATGTGTTATTGCAGGATCAAACACGTCAACAGCCTTTACTTCCACAGAATCAAAAGAGCCCAAAAATAATAACTCTCTATGCAGCAGATTGCACCTACCGTTTAGATAAAAACCTACAACATGTTCCTTTTTTGAATACCTATACTCCTCAAGCAAACTGGCAAAATCTGTTGGTTTAAGAAACTGCCGCTGGCCAAAACCCCCGGGCAGTTTAACCCGCAAACCAAGCTCAAGTGCTGCTACAAGCGCGCAGGCTTTGGCAAGTCCCACACCCTCTAGTTTCGTCAAATCTGCTGGAGCGAGCCTTGGTACATGTAATACTTTACCTTTGTTAACCAAGTAGTCGGCCAATTTACTACACGCCCTTTTCCTGCTTCCGGTTCTAATAATCACCGCAACAAGTTCTGAATCAGTGAGATTTTCAACCCCATATTTTACAATTTTCTCTCTTGGTCGCACACAACAGTTATTACAACCTTTGTGTATATCCGTCAATATACGTTATACTATTCTCGCTAGAATACGTGATGTACAATAGAAAAATGCAACCAAAAACTCTGGTAATTTCTTGTCTAGTCGCCACCGCGCTGTTTATAAGCGCCAACCAGCAAGCTAGAGCGGAGGACGCTGACTTTGACACTGTCTACAACATAGACTATCAACTAGAGGAGTCTGGAGAAGTTGCAGTTAGTGAAACAATAGGCATAGTAAATCAAAGCCCTGCATCAGTTCCATCGGCATTTACTGAAGTCATCAAAAATATTAGTGTCTATAACATAAAGGTCCTAACTGCAAAGGATGAGGAACTTCAGTCGGAAATACGGCAAACTGAAAGTCCGGGAGAAACACACATTAAAGTACCTATTACTAATCCAAGCATAGGCAAAGGCAAAAAAACGGAAATCAGAATAGCATACAAGACAAAGGATTTAGCAAGTAAGACCGGAAGGATTCTGACCATCCATATACCAAAGTCACCGATCAGCGATCACATCCAAGAATACAATGTTGCGCTAAAAGTTCCGCGCGGCTTTGGCCCAATTGTCAGCATCTCACCAAAACCGGTATTGGAGAAAATGGAAGAGGAGGGCTACATTCTGTTGTTCAATAAGCAAACTCTTAAAGATTATGGTATTAGCGCAACCTTTGGCGACTATCAAATAATGGCGTTTGACCTCAAGTACACCCTGCAAAACGGTTCTGTTTTTGCGGCAACTAAAGAGTTTGCGCTACCAATGCCAATACAAGGATACCAGGAAATTGCCATAACTAGTATCAGCCCAACACCTACCGAACTATACAAAGACGCTGACGGCAACGTACTGGCAGTGGTCAAACTCAAAGGCAAGGAAAAAGTTACTGTAACCGCAAAAGGCAAAGCTAAAATCTACGCTAAAAAAATCAATCCGGAAAAAGGCGGTGCGTTTGACCAAATTGACTCCGCATATCAAAAATATACCCAGCCTGACGGTTATTGGGAGTCAACCAACCAAGAACTTAAGGCCGTTGCAGATAGCATTACAGCCGACGAAAGTTCAGTAACGCAAAACGCCCTTAACATATACGCGTACATCGTAAAAAATATTGACTATGACTTTGCTTTGGCAAAAACTACTGGAATCATCAGCAGAAAGGGGGCTCTCAAAACGCTGCAGGACAAAAAAGGTCTGTGTCTGGACTTTGCAGACTTGTTTGTGGCTCTTGCCCGCTCGGCGGGTATACCGGCAAGAGAAGTTGACGGTTACGCGTACGCAAAGGAGGGGGCTTTAACACCCATTGCTCAAGCGGGCACAACCGGAGATTTTTTACACTCGTGGGCGCAGTACTACGATCCCAAACTAGGCTGGGTCGCTGTGGATCCAACATGGGGCAAAACGTCGGGGCTGGACTACTTTAGCAAATTGGATAACAACCATCTTGCGTTTTCAATAAAAGGTGTGGATTCAGAAAGCCCTTTACCCGCCGGCGCTTATAAACTTGACTCTACGGAAAAACACGTAACTATTACTTTTCCGGAAGATGAGTTTTTCCGCAGCACTTCTGATTACAACTTGGAGAACCTGCCGCGGAAAGGGTTTGACACAATTAGGCCTATTATAATTTTTGGCTTTGTTGTAGGGCTTGGGCTGTGTATGATCCTGATGCTCGGAAAAACTCGGTCAGCGGGCCGTTATAAATAACCTGGCCGCCGGCGTTGCCACCTTCGGGACCAAGGTCTAGCACCCAATCGGCATTTTTAATCACGTCCACATTATGCTCTATAACAAGAACAGTAGCCCCTCGGGCGGAAAGCCTCTTAAAAATAGCAATAAGCCGTTCAAGATCCGCAAAATGTAAACCCGTTGTTGGTTCGTCAAGTATATATAAAGTGGACCCGTAGGACTTTTTAGCAAGCTCGGCGGACAGTTTCACCCTTTGAGCCTCACCACCGGATAAAGTAGGCGCCGGCTGGCCAAGCTTGATATATCCTAAACCTACATCGTGTAACGTTTCCAGCTTTCTCGCGATCGCCGGAAGGTGCTGAAAAAACCCCAGTGCTTCTTCAACTGTCATATCAAGCACTTCGCTAATAGTCTTGGCTTTGTACGAAATCTCCAAAGCTTCGGCATTGTACCTCTTGCCATTGCATACGTCACAATTTATATACACATCGGGCATAAACTGCATTTCAATCTTTATCTGACCCTCACCGCCGCAGGCCTCGCATCTGCCGCCCTTTACGTTAAAGCTGAACCTCCCAGGTCCGTAGCCTCTAACCCGCGCTTCCTGGGTTTGCGCAAATAAATCTCTAATGTGGTCAAAGGTTTTTGTATAAGTAGCCGGGTTGCTTTTGGGCGTTCTACCTATTGGCGACTGGTCGATAGCGACAACTTTGTCAACAAACTCCGCCCCATCAATACTTTTGTACGGTTCAGGCCGCTCCTCGTTCTTTAGGCCAAGATTTTGCCGCAGAACCCGCAGCAAAGTGTCCATGACTAACGTGGATTTACCCGAGCCAGAAACTCCGGTGACACAGGTTATTTTGCCAACAGGTATTTTGGCCGTTATGCACTTTAAGTTTCTACCTGACGCCCCCTTTAAAACCACAAACTTGTCTTGGATCGCCATAAAATCCAAGGACCTTTTACTTCGGATATCTGTATCCAGCCTGGAGTCACTTAACAATTTTGAAACCCCGCCGCCAACACTTTTAGCGCCGCTTAAATAATCGCCAGTAATAGATTTGGGGTTGTGCATTATTTCTAAGGGAGTGCCCTTGGCAACTACTAAACCACCGTGCTCGCCGGCCCCCGGCCCAAAGTCAAAAATATAATCGGACTTCAACATGGTTTCCGCATCATGCTCAACAACCAACACAGTATTACCCAAATCGCGCAGCCGCTTAAGCGTAGCAATTAGCTTGCCCTGGTCTCTTTGGTGCAAACCAATAGACGGCTCATCCAACACATACAACACCCCAGAAAGCCCAGAACCAATTTGCGATGCCAGTCTGATTCTCTGCGCCTCGCCGCCGGAAAGTTCAGTGGCCGAACGGCCGATAGTAAGATAGGAAAGTCCAACATCCAGTAAAAACTGCAGACGTTGGACAATTTCCTTAATTATTGGTTTAGCAATTAGTTGCTCATTTTGCGACAGTTTGGAGGCAAAAATCTTGCCCACCCAGTCAAGAGCGAGGTCTATACTCATACTAGATACCTCCCAAATGTTTTTGTCGTCAATAACTACACTCAAAAGCTCTTTTTTTAACCGCGTTCCAACGCATAACTTACAGGGCTCCTTGACCATGTATTTCTCGATTTCTGATCTCACATAGTCCGACTTGGTTTCCTTGTGTCTACGAATCAAATTTGGCACTACCCCCTCATACCTGGCAAAATATTGCCCAACCCTAAATCTTTTTTCGTCGCCACAGCCGTACAAGATCACCTCCACATCCCTTTTGCTAAGCTTTTTGATAGGAATTGTGAGCGAAAAACCGTAGTCTTTAGCCACAGACTCCAGCACCTTGCTCATCCACCCCATGGTCTCAAAGATACTGCTCCAGGGAAGCACACCACCCTCCACTATTGACAGCTGGTCATTTAGAACCAAGTCAACGTTAACATTAAGTTCGGTACCCAGCCCTGTACAGGCCGGACAGGCGCCATGGGGCGAATTAAAGGAGAAACTTCTTGGCTCAAGTTCTGAAAACGACAGGTTGCAAACCGGACAGGCGTACCTTTCAGAAAACAGGTGATCCTCCATTAATTTGGGGCTTGCCGGAAAGTCCAAGGAATTGTCCTTAATAATGGAAAGCATCACCGCACCATTTCCTAGCCGGGCCGCACTCTCAACCGACTGAAAAACCGCCGACTTTATAGCTTTACCATCCGCACCTCCCAACCTCTTTCTGCTAATGATATGTCTTGAGACAACGGCTTCCACCGAATGTTTATTAGTTTTTATCAGCACTCCTTTATCTTTGAGGTCTCTTACTTCACCGTCTATCCTAGCCCTAACATAACCTTGTTTTTTAAGATTGTCGAAAAGGTCGCCAAATTCGCCTTTGCGGTCCCTAACCACCTGTGCCAAAATGAATAGCCTAACTCCTCGTTCACTGACATAATCTCTTTCTTGGGCAACTAACGCAAAAATTGACTCAACTAACTGATCGATGGATTGGCGCGAAATCTCACGGCCACAGTTAGGACATTTCTGATGGCCCACTCTAGCGTACAAAAGCCTCAAAAAGTCATACAGCTCTGTAACAGTGCCAACAGTAGACCGCGGATTATGGCTTGCGGTTTTTTGGTCTATAGCTATAGCCGGAGAAAGACCTTCTATGGAGTCCACATCCGGCTTATCCATTACACCCAAGAACTGACGAGCGTAGGCAGAAAGGCTCTCAACATACCTTCTCTGGCCTTCGGCATAGATAGTGTCCATGGCTAGGGAAGATTTACCAGACCCCGATACGCCGGTAAAAACCACAAATTTGTTTTTAGGGATTTCCAAATCAATATTTTTAAGGTTATGCTGACGAGCACCCTTTACTATTATCTTATCTGAAGAACCAAGTTCCGGCACAGAAAAGGATTATACGGTATTTCTTTGGGTTTTTCTAGCCCCACGGGCAGGACCTCGGTGGGGGCTTAAAGCTATTTGCAAACAACCTTAAGAGTCATACCTTCTGGCAGACCTTCCCAAACGCTTAAGCCATTGGCTGACGCAAGAATATTGTATTTCTCGCCGTCGCCGCAGACCCTTTGCGCAACTTGCCAAAGACCTTCGCCCTTTAGCACAACCGCAGTTTCGGTCTGTCCAGTTGAACCTTTCTCGCCAGATTCGGCTGGAATTTCAGGTGTAGCGTCCTCAACAACGGTGCCTGTTGGCTCCGCCTCCTGATTGACCTCTTTGTCCTCTTTAGTAACCTCTTCCAACGCTTTATTGATGTCTATACTAGACTGATCGCTTCCGGATCTGCTGAAGTATGCATAGCTGAACACAGCCACCATAACTAAAACCGCTACACCAGTTAAAAGGTTTGCCCAACTGACGTTAGGGTTTTGCTTTTTCAGATTTTCCATTGCTTTGGTTAGTTTCTCCATCATATCAAGTCACCTCCTTTCAATCTTTGTCTTTGTGTTTAGCCTCGTTTTTCTCTTTGTCTTTATCGGGCTCCGGGCATAAGTTTGGCACTTGAGACCCGCGGGTAAAAACTTCGGATCTACCGCATTTGTTGTCTGTCTTGGTAAAGATACCGGAGGGCACAGGAAAGTTCTCGGCTTCCCTACCGTCAAGCAAAATGTGCATTGTTTTGTTCCAAATAGGCGCCGCGCCATCCACCCCACTTGCTAAATACGGGTTCATTGGACTGTTGTCGTTGTTGCCTACCCACACACCAACAGTATATGCCAAAGTGTAACCAACAGTATAGTTATCCCTTTTGTCGTTGGTGGTTCCTGTTTTTGCGGCTACCGTGTGACCGGGAATGTACAACGCGCTTCTGGAACCAAACGCTGGGGCTCTTGCCCAACTGTCACTTAAAATATTAGTAAGGATATAAGCCGTTTCCTCACTGATAGCTCTGTACTCAACGATCCTCGAATCGTCATACAAGTTAAAACCATTTGAATCCTTAATCGAAATAAAAGGTGTTGTTGGCCGATACATCCCACCACGGGCGAAAGTGGCATATACGTTGGTTAGATCTAGCAATCTGGTCTCTTTACCACCTAAAGTGACCGCATAACCATAAGTGTCGTTAACCTCCCAGCCGGCAAGTCCAAGCTTATTACCCAATGCAACCATGTTATCGGGGCCAAAGTCCTTCACCAGTTTTACCGCGGGGATGTTGTAGGAATTTGCCAACGCAGATCGCAAGCTAACGGCGCCGTGGTATCTGCCATCGTAGTTAACAGGCGAATAGGTTTTGCCTCCGCCAAGCTGAATGGTTAACGGTCCGTCCACCACAGTGTCCGCGGCTGTCTTGCCTTTTTCAAAAGCTAGAGCATAGGTTACAACTTTAATCGTTGAGCCGGGCTGGCGTTGAGCCGTTATCACATCGTACGCTCCCCAGCCCTCTTTAAAGTAGTCAACGGACCCAACGTAAGCTAAAATCTCACCCGTTCTTGGGTCTAAAACCACAACCGCCCCGTTTGTGATATTTAGATACAGGTCTTTGGCAACTTCCGTCTTTACCACTTCCTCCAGCTTTGTTTGAAGATCAAGATCTAGACTAGTTTTAACGGTGAGACCGCCATACTCAACCATGCGATTGCCATATCTGCTTTCTAGCTCTTTCCGTACGTACGAAACAAAATGCGGCGCCTTAATGTATTCATGCTGCGGCGCAAAATTTAAGCCCTCGGCTAGCGCCTCCGCATTCTGAGCCGAGGTTATTATGCCAAGCTCTTCCATACGATTTAGGACTGCGCTCTGTCTTCTTTTGGCCGCTTCGGAATTGCTGGCATAAGAAACATACGCCGACGGTGAAGACGGCAGGCTTGCCAAAAAGGCGGATTCGCCTAAAGTTAAGTCCCAAACGTCCTTGGCAAAAAGTTTTTGGGCGGCACTCTCTATCCCCCACGCCACGCCGCCATACGGGATGTTATTTAGGTACAGCCCTAAAATCTCGTCTTTTGTATATCTCTGCTCGACAGCGTAGGCTAGAAACAACTCTTTAAGTTTTCTGGTTATCGTCCGTTCGGGCGTTAGCAAAACATTTTTAATTAATTGCTGGGTAATGGTGGA
>Ga0075577_17_pt1 | contig 33808 bp, 31 predicted proteins | sample RifGroA2_FD_68193 | JGI IMG/M metagenome (GOLD analysis project Ga0075577, IMG submission 68193) | candidate division WWE3 bacterium GW2011_GWA2_44_16 | reverse complement strand
AGTAATTCCCACCAAAAGAGCTTTGGCGGCTTCGGTTGTAATGTTTAAATCCCAAAGCGGGGCGCGTTTAACAATTAGTTGGGAAAGGGTGTCGCACATTGTATCAACCACGTTGATACTCCCAAACCGAGAATTCTTACCAGAGTTTGAAATGTCTACAATTGTGGCTTTGGCCAAATCCCTTTGAATTTCGGTGAACATGTAGCCCAAATCCTCAAACTCATTTGCCCCTAAAACAATGGCGGTATCAAAGTCAAACCCGGTATCCAACCTTGTTTTAACTTTTAGCGCGGGGTCAAAATCTTTGCTGACCGGAGCTAGTTTAACTTTTAAAATCTCCGTTTCTGGCTCATACCAGGCTTTGGCCTCGTGCTCGCCTGAATAGTCAATAGAAACCGTTAACTGTCTTTGGGAAAAGGACGAAACAATGTCTTTCTCGTCTACCAAGTCCTTGCATCCATCCGGAATAGCCCCCGGGTAAAAGATTTTTGACTTTTTCTCCAGCGACTTAAGCATTAAATGCACGCCCGCGCCGGCGCAAAAAGAGTCAACCGGCGAAAGCTTTGCCGGAATTACGGCTATACTACCGGCAGTGCGGATTACCTCCGCCAAATGGTCATTTGTTTGTAAATCTAACTGCATAGTACTAGTAGACAGGGGAAATTATGTAACAGGGCAGTATACTATATATACCCTATAGTGTCAATTGACTTGGGGTTGGGTACGGCAAAAAATGACCACATTATCCGAATTGGACCTGCCGGCAATAATAACCGACTTGATATTGTAAAAGAAACCCTCCAGCAACTCAATAAAGTGGTTTACCTGCTCCTGATGGTGTTCTAGGTAAATCCGGTCAAAAACGACTAGCCCGCCGGGCACAACCAAATTCTTAATCCCGGCAAAGAAGTTGCCCGAAGCACCAAGGTCGGGGTATTTTTCGCCACTGAAAATGTCAACAATTATAACTTCAAAGCTGTTTTGGGATATACCAAACTCTTCCGGCACGGCTATTACTTTGAGGGCATCATCAACTATGATGCGGTGGTTTGGGATAGCGTCCAAGTTAAAATACTGCTTCGCCACGTCAACCATCACCTTGTCAAACTCAACACTGGTAATGTGAATACCGGGATACTTTTTTGCAAGTAACTGCTGCATGGATCCGCCGCCAAGCCCCAAAACCATAATAGACTTCAAATTTGGCTCTTGGTCGTGGAGATTTTCTACTAACCTACCCCAAACCTGCCTGCTTGTCCCTGGCGCGTCCCAGTTTAGCGACTGAACCACACCGCCCACGATTAATTTTCTTGTGTTACCGACTTCGATAACACTTATTTTGCCGTTAACCGGAGACTCTACCTCGCATAGCACCTTTGGCAGTTGGATCCCTTCAAAAATGTTCATCACTGCGATTCTAGCTGTTTGGACTAATTATCTCAATACCATGCATGTACGGTACCAGCGCCTTTGGAATAACAACTGAACCGTCTGCCTGCTGGTAGTTTTCCAGTACAGCTACCAGTGTGCGCCCAATTGCGCACCCTGTGTCATTTACAGTGTGAACATAATGCAAGTTTCCAGCCTGGTCTTTGAACTTAGTGTTATACCGTCTGGCCTGGTAATCTTTGGCATTGGTGTCGCTGCCCAGCTCAATAAACTCATTTTGGTGAGGAAGCCATGCTTCAAAGTCGTACTTTTTAGCTGCGGCAAAGTAGCCTAAATCCCCGGTGCACATAAGCAGTATGTGATACGGAAGCCCAAGCGACTGCAAGAACCACTCATTAATTGACAGCAGATAGTCATGCAGTTTTTCGGAATCCTCGGGAGCACATAGTAAATCCATCTCCAACTTGTCGAACTGATGGACTCTTTTTATGCCTCTAACGTCTTTACCCCAGGAGCCCACCTCTGTTCGGAAGCATGGTGTAAACGCAAAAAACTTTTGCGGCAGGGCATTGGGCTGAAGGGTTTTATCCATGTAGTATGCAAAAAGTGATGGCTCCGAAGAACCAACTAAAAACATGTCCTCGCTGTCTTCGATACCGTTTTTGGCTATTTTGTAGACTTGATCCTCGTCGCCGGGAAAATGTGAGCTGGAGTGCAGCGCTCGACGCTTAACCATAAGCGGCACAACCATAGGAGTAAAACCCTCGGATAGCAGCTTTTGCTGTAAATGCTCAAACAGTGCATATTGCAATAACGCTGCTTCTTTTTTTAAATACACAAATCTGCTGCCCGAAACCAAAGCGCTTTGCTTGATGTCGATAATATCTAAAGACTCGCCTAACTCTAAATGGTCTTTGGTGTGAAACTGGTGCCTAGGCATCCACTTTTCAGAGAAGTCCTTGTTGCCCAATTGCGCTTCTTTAAAATAACCGCTACCGGGGCTCCACGCCTTTACCTCTTTATTGCTGGTTTCGTTCTTGCCAACGGGTGCTGAAGGATCCGCCATGTTGGGAAACCAATCCATGTACCAAGTCCATTTAGCATTCAACTCTTTGAGAGCTTCCTCCAAGGCTTTAATTGACTCTTTTGTCTCCCTAACTTTAGTAATTACCTCCTCTGAAGGTTTGCCAACAGTGTCTGAAAGCTTATTTCTTACTGACCGCAAAGCCTCCAGCTCCTGGTTTACTATCTTCCTTTTCTCATCTACTCGGAGAAACCCGTCAACATCAAACTGAGGACCTGAAAGCCCTCTTTCCAGAATGTTTTGCTTTACCTTATTAGGATTTTCTCTAATAACTTTTGGATCAAGCATGTTGCTAGTATGCCACTAATTGGAAAATAGCTCAATTTCTTTAATATGCGCGAAATGCTTTTTATTTAGTGTCCATAATGGATAAGAGTATACATAAGAAGTTGCAGATATTAATGCATCAGGGAGATTTAGTTTCAAATTTAGTGTGTATTTCCCAAGCAAATCGTATGCGAATCTTGATATCTCCTCGTTTATCTCTACAACGATAATATTGGCCAATAATGATTCGTTCTTCCGAAGCTCGGATTTATCCCTTGAACCGTAAATAAGTTCATACGAAGTAACTCTGGAAATCACAACCTCTTCCCTATTATCAATGAGACCCCTAATGAGCAAACTATTGCCGCGCTGTGCCTCCACAACGACTGAACTATCCACCAATATCCTACCTCTCACCCCAAGCTTCCCTTCTTAGCTCTTTTAATATCTGGGTAGACGATTTACCTTTCCAATCTTTTCTATTCTTATACATACCAAAAAATTCAAGGTCTAAAGACAACCTCTTAGGTAAACACTTTTTCTTCAATTCATAAGTATCTGCATCGGCTACTAGAAAGTGATCCCTTCTGTGTTTAGTGAGCATTACGGGTTTATTTTTGGCTGAAACAAGATGTTTTTTCAGGTTATGCTGAAAATCTCTGATACCGATTCTGATAAATTCTGAACTTGTATCCGACATATGGACATATTACCACATGTATAACAAAATGTCTAATATTTGTAGTTTACTACAACCCCAATACATTGGGTAATTTGCTCACGGTTCACGGCTTTAGCAAAGTCCTTTTTAGTAAACTTTTTAATAATACTTTCTACCGTAACTTCTGCGAGTTTTCTGGTTGGCATCATCAAAGCTACGGCTACTATAAACCCTGTTAATTCATCTAGACATTCTAAAGTCCATTCTAAAAGGGTTTGAGGCTCTCTAAGATGCGTAGTCCTGTTGTTATGGGATCTAAATACATTAAGCATTTCTTCGGGAAGGTCCAGTTCTTTCACCCAGCCTAAAAGCATAAGCGTGTGGTTGGCTTCATCGTTAGCCGTTAGCTCCCAATCAGCGTCATGGAGTATGCCAACGATCTCCCAGTTCTCCCTTGATAAAGCTCCCATACCGTCAAAACCTGCAGGAGCCCCGCTGGTTTTATAGTAATCATAAAAGGCCGCCAGCACTTTTCCAACTGAATAGCAGTGCCGCCTTAAGTTCTGATTTTGCATGTGGGCATGCAATAAATCCAGAGCGTTTTGGTGTAAAAACATGGGAGTGATTATAACATCCTGCAATAACTAAAGTCCGTAGATTTCTTTTGTGGAATCATCAAGTTCATACTTCAACTGCGGAAATGGCACACCCTCTTTAGCAGTCACATCCTCAAAAAACCAAAAAACCCTCTCACTATGCCCGTAACCAAAAGTGGGGGGCATGCCATATTCCAACATTTCAACAAAATCGATGTCTAAAAATTGGGCTTCAGAGTCACCCAACTCGCGCAAACCCTGTTGTTCTCGAAACCTCGCTAGCTGATCAAGCGGATCGTTAAGTTCGGAAAAAGCGTTGCCAAGTTCACTACCAGCTAAAATCGGGTGAAATCTTTGAGTGACTGCGGGGTTCTGCGGGTCGCTCTTTGCCAGAGGCGATAACGACTTTGGCTCACCTACAATAAACGCCGGGCCCGAAATGCCTTTTCTAAGTTCTTTCCATATGTGATCAATCGCTCTAGATGTTGAGTACCTCGGTAGTCTTATTTTATAGGACTTTAACACTTCTTTTATTTTTTCGTCGTCAGGATCAAGCACATCCAAGCCAACTTTACTTCTCATTAACTCAACATAATCTACCTTTTCCCAATCCGCGGCCAAATCCACATCAAACCCTCTCATCTTAAATTTTAGTGTCCCATAAACTTCTTGAGCAACAAACCTAAACAGCTCTTTGATAAAACTCATGCCATCGTTATAATCCGCGTACGCCCAGTAAAACTCCATTGCGATATGCTCTGGCAAATGCTCATCTGACATACCCTCGTTCCGAAACCTCGGACCTATTTCGTAGACCTTTTCGTAACCTCCGCCGATTAGCCGCTTTAAGTAAAGCTCCTGGGATATTCTCAAATAGAAATCTTGATCGATCGCATCCATATGGGTAATAAATGGGTTTGCATCGGCTCCACCGGGTACAAGCTCTAACACAGGAATATTTATCTCGTAAAAGCCCTGCTTTTTGAAAAATGCCCTATGTGCATCCCAGAACTTAGCCCGACGTAAATACCGATTGTAAATTTCTGGATTTATATTAGTGTCCAGATAACGACGACGCAAACGAGTTTCTTTATCTTTTAGCCCATCCCAAGAACCTGGCATTGGCCTTAGTGACTTAGTTAAAATCCTTATCTTGTTGGCGTCCACAGAGATTTCGCCTCGCAGTGTTTTCATCACAACTCCGTGAGCTTCAATGAAATCCCCCTCATCTAGTAAGTCTAGTTCATCAAACGTAAGTTCTGATTTTGCGTGGTCTGTAGTTGATAAAGCCTCTTTTTTTGCAAGAACCTGAACTTTGCCACTGGCATCTTTTAGGTCGATAAAGATAATGGAACCGTGGCAGCGTAGTGAGACCGCCCTACCTGCTAATACAACGCTCTTGCCTTCAAACGAGTCGAACCTAGAACTAACTTCAGACGCACTAGTATCCCTATATGATTTTGCAGGGTATGGATCAACACCCAAACTACGGAGTTTTCCCAGTTTAGCAACTCTTGCGTCTCGTAACTCTCTTAATGAGGACATGCGCCGATTTTAGCTTACTGAAAGGATAGTGTAAACAAGTTTGCCCATAGGTGCTTCAATCTCAACTTTATCCCCAACCTTTTTACCTACCAATGCATTACCCAACGGCGATTCGTGGGAGATTTTGCCTTCTTTAGGATCGGCTTCCGGGGCGCCAACCACAATATACTCTTCCTCTCCTCCATCCACATGCACTCTTATTTTGCTTCCCACACTAACGATACCGCCAGAAGAAACTCCAGTTGAAACAACCGCCTTTTTAATTATGTCCTCAAGCTCGGAGATTCTACCCTCTATAAAGGCTTGCTGATCTCTGGCAGAAACGTAGGCGGCGTTTTCCGAAAGGTCACCCATATCTCTCGCCACAGAAATCTTGGTTACAACCTCCGGTCGCTTTACGTCAATTAACTCTTGAAGCTCCCTTTTAAGCTCCTCGAGTCCTTCTTTTGTAAGCATAACTTTTTCGTTTTTATCTTTTATATACATAGCTATATCTCACACCCAAACTCGCTAATAAAATATAGGATGAAGGGCATGACAACTTTTCTCAACAAGTCTGAAGCCCCGGCTAATGAAAAAACCCACCAAACTCGGGGGCTTTCGACTTATAGGCTAGCACAATCCTTAGGGGGTGTCAAAGACGGTACAGCCTAAGTGTATAATAATGGCAATGCCTGTCGAAAGTCAGAAAGCAACAAGACATATCAAACACCACTTTTTGCCCCACCCAGAGCGGAAATGCCGCGCCAGTCTGTTAGCAAGCAGGGTAATTATTCTATACTCGCTGTTGGCACTTTTTACCTTGTCGTTTCTAAAAACGGTGCCCGGCCACATACCCGGAATACTTGGTTATGCCAGCAACATTAACATCCAAGACCTGTTGGAGAAAACCAACCAGAAAAGACAGGAAATGAGCGTCCCCGAGCTCGCCATTAATCCACAATTGACCAGTGCAGCTGAAAAAAAAGCCAAGCACATGTTTGAATATAACTATTGGGCGCATATCGCTCCGAACGGAACAGATCCGTGGTCATTTATTCTTGGCGAGAAGTACGATTACTTATATGCCGGTGAAAACTTGGCAAAAAACTTTACTAATTCTGAAGATGTGGTTGAAGCGTGGTATAAATCTCCGTCACACAGAGAAAACTTAATAAATGGCAAATATACCGAAGTGGGTTTTGCAACAGTAAACGGTGTGTTGGACGGTTACGAAACCACTTTGGTCGTCCAACTTTTTGGCAGATCACGCACCGCCCCGCAACAAATTGCAGTGCGGGGAGAAAACACCACGACTAAGTCCCCAGTTCCGGTCAGCAAACCTAAGTATACTAGTGTAGAACCAAAGCTAGCTATATTTCCGTACGTAAAAACCGCGGTGCTGTCTTTTGCCGTATTTATTCTCATACTTTTCCTGCTAGACGTTTGGTACTCAAAAAGACACGCTATACTTAAATATACAGGCCACTCCCTTGCACATGTTATATTTATATCCTTTGCTATTATTGCCATGTACATATCTTTGACTCCCGGAAGGATTATATAGTGACTGAAAACTCGCACATTACTCACTTTTTGCTGTTAATCCTTGGGCTAGCGACCTGCCTCTTCTTTTTTATGTACTTCAGGCAGAACACCTTGTATCAAATGGTATTTGCCACCATCGGATGCTTATACTACAGTCTCTGGGGTATAATGCATGGGCGGCTGGAACAGAGATTGAATAGACATATTGCTTTGGAATACATTGCGGTATCGGCGTTTATTCTCTCTTTGATCTTTGTAGCCGTTTCATTTAAATAAGCAGTGCATCAAACTGGTATGAAAATAGTTATTGTAGTGCCAACATACAACGAAGCGGAGAACATAAAAAGACTCTTAAGTAGCGCATTGGAAGCATGCAAGAAAGTGCTAAGACACGAGTGTTTTATTTTGGTTGTGGACGGCAACTCTCCGGACGGCACCGGCAAGATAGTGAGTAACACGGCGGCCCAAAACCCAAATATACTACTTTTGCCAGAAAGAGAGAAAGGCGGACTGGGGGCGGCATACATTTATGGCTTTAAGTATGCTATGGAAACAATAGGGGCTGACGTGGTTATGGAGATGGACGCCGACTTTCAACATAACCCAAATGACATTCCCAGGTTTATAGACCAAATTGATAAAGGCTACGACTATGTTATTGGCTCAAGGTTTGTAAAGGGCGGATCAATACCAAAGAGCTGGTCTTTGGACAGAAAAATACTAAGTGTTGGGGGTAGTATCTTCTCAAAGATAGTGCTTGGCATATTTGAGGTGTCAGATTTTACTTCCGGGTTTAAGGCATCCAGAGTAAAAGGTTATCTGGACAGGCTAGACCTGGATTCGGTGAGGTCAAAAGGGTTTGCGTACAAAATTGACTTGTTGTTCAAGATGCACAAGCTTGGGGCAAAAATCGTTGAACTGCCAATTGAGTTTGGAGTGCGGGACAGAGGCGACTCCAAAATGGAAAGTAATAATTTTGTTGACTCTTTGAGGGTGGTCCTTGCTATAAGAATTAATGAAAACAAAGAGTTTATTAAATTTTTATGCGTAGGCTCTGCGGGGTTTGTAACTGACGCACTACTATTTAATGTATTGAGAATAACAGTCTTTGATCCGGCCCTTTCTGCTATTGCCTCCGGGTTGGTGGCCATGTTGGTTACCTACACACTCAATAATGTTTGGTCGTTTGGTGAAAGACGGATAGCAGGCTTAGCCAAAACGCTAGTGACTTTTGTGGTATATTGTTCCTCGTCCATTATTCCTATCATTGTTAGGAGCCAGTTAGTGGACTTGTTTGTAAAGGCTTTTGGCCATAGTCTCGTACCTGCAAATACGGGCTTTCTCATTGGTATAGTTTTTGGCCTCGTGTGGAATTATATTGTCTATAGTAAAATAATCTGGCGGAAAGTCCCTGACAGAAACTAATATGATTGACTATTCAATAGTTATTGCAGCATACAATGAAGAGTCGCGCATTACAAAAACGTTAACACAAACAATTTCCTTTATGAACACGTTTGCTCCGTCCTTTGAAATCATAGTTGTGGATGACGGCAGCAAAGACAACACATATCAAGCCGTAGAAAATTATGCCAAAGATTATCCAGAAATAAAACTAATTCAAACAGTCCACAAAGGGAAGGCCAACGGCGTTAGAACAGGCATACTTAAAACATCCGGCAGGTTAGTTTTAGCCATGGACGCTGATTTGGCAACACCGCTGGACGAACTAAAAAGACTGACCTCGTGGATCGTGGATAATGATTTTGACATTGCAATCGCCTCAAGGGAGGGCATCGGGGCGCAGAGACAAAACGAGCCTTTTTACAGGCACATAATGGGCAGGGTGTTTAATAGACTTGTTAAAACTGCCCTGGACCTGAAATTCGAAGATACTCAATGCGGCTTCAAACTGTACAAAGGCGACATCGGCAGAGAAATATTTACAAAGCTCGTTGTTTACGGGGACAATCTCCCGGAAATAACCAAGCCGTTTTTTGGCGCGTTTGACGTTGAAGTCCTATATTGTGCAAAGGAACTAGGCTATACAGTTAAAGAAGTCCCCGTAAAGTGGAATTATGTTCCCACAACAAGACTAAATATAGTAGCTAACTCGGTAAAAATGGGCCGCGATGTTTTGCGTATCAAATTGACAGGCTTAAAGGGAGCCTACAAAAAAGTATAGACTACTTTAGGAGTTGCTTACTATGAAAATCTGTGTAATCGGAACTGGTTATGTTGGGCTAGTTGGAGCAGCAGTTTTTGCAGACATGGGAAACACGGTTGTAGGGGTGGACAAAGATAAAGCCAAAATTGCCAAGGTAACCAGCGGAGTTATGCCCATATACGAACTTGGGTGATACAGGAGCAGCTGACCTCACTGCAGTTATGGCTGTAGCAAAAGAAGTCGGACAAAATCTAAACGGCTATAAGATAGTCGTAACAAAGAGCACTGTACCAGTTGGCACAAATGAGAGAGTTGAGCAGGTAATAAAAGAAAATGCACAAGCCGGTATGGACTTTGATGTTGTTTCTAATCCGGAGTTTCTAAGAGAAGGCGCAGCAATAGAGGATATGAGAAATACAAACAGAACTGTGGTGGGAACAAAAAGCGCAAGAGCCCTTAACATGATGAGGGAGCTTTATAAAGGCTTTAATGCGCCTTTTGTTGAGTGTGATCTTAGAAGCGCCGAAATGATTAAATATGCCTCAAATGCATTGTTAGCAACAAAAATCTCATTCATTAATGAAATCGGCCAGTTATGTGAGCGGGCTGGTGCCAACGTGCAGGTTGTAGCCGAAGGCGTTGGGTTAGACAAAAGAATCGGCAGGGCATTTCTCAATGCTACCGGTGTGGGCTATGGTGGCAGCTGCTTCCCCAAGGATGTTGCAGCTTTATATAAAACGTCCACAGATCAAGCATACGATTTCAAACTCTTGAGGTCAGTTATGGAGGTAAACGAGCTGCAGAAATTCAATTTTATGAAAAAGATTACTAAAGCTATGGGTGAAAATCTATCCGGTTGTACTATAGGGGTGCTTGGACTGGCGTTTAAGAACGACACCGATGACATAAGAGAATCCGGGGCCATTAAGATGATTCGCATGATCAGGGGCTATGGGGCTGAATTAAGAGTCTATGACCCTGCCGCTATGGAAAACACCAAAAAAGTTTTTGGTCATGACCAAATATATTATGCAAACGACATGTATGACGCCATAAAAGACGTAGATGCGCTATGTATCTTTACCGAGTGGGGCAACTTTAAATTACTGGATCTGACTAAGACAAAGCAGCTAATGAAAGGTAATCTGATCTTTGACGCCAGAAACTTGCTGGACCAAAAAGCCGTTGAAAGCTCCGGATTCGTATATATTGCCGTGGGTAAAAGAACTAACGGCTACACTGAAGACGGCGATATAGTTTCCACAGCGATACTGAAAAATGGGCGATAACAGAGAACACGTGTCGAGCCTGCTATGCGATACTGAATTAGAAAAAATTGAGAATACTTTGAGGGAAAGGGTTGCGGCTTTTTATGCCGGCGTACAAGAACTTGCCAAACAACATCCTGAAGTTTTAATTACTGGATCTATTCAGCACCCATACGAACTGGCTCTAGAACTAGAAGGTTTCACAGATTCCTTGCTAACAGATAATATGCCTCTACCCGACGCCGTAATTAGCCTGGTAGAAGCAGCGGAGTGTAGATTAAACCCCAAGTCCACGGTTCATGTGATAGTTAGTGGAAACGACGGAAAACCTATAGCCGAAGTAATGGGACAAGTAACAAAACTTGCACAAGAGGCTACAGGAGAGTTAATAAGGCAGGGAAAAACAGAAAATAGCAGAGGCAGAACATATAAGGAAAAAAACAACTTGCCGTTGAAAAACACACCTAGATTCCAAAAGGCCAACACATATGTTTTTAAATGGGAAAATGCGGGATAATACAGGCATGGTAAAAAAGAAAGTTTTGTATTTTGTCCCCGAATTTCCACGCATTAGCGAAACTTTTATCGAAAGAGAAGTTGCCAAGTTGATTGAGTGGGGCAATCTTGACATTCAAATTTTAGCCCTGACTAAGGCATCAGGTAACACATCAGACGCAGTACTCAAGCGAACCGTATACACGAGACTGGGGATTGGAGAATTAATCAACGGTCTAACCTATTTGTTCAAGAAACCAAATAAAGTTGTCTCACTCTTTTTTAAGACTCAAAAAACTAATCAGAGAAATCTAATCCAACACTTGTACTTCTTTGTAAAAGCGCTGGGCTACACCAAAATAATTGGGGGGCTTAACCCAAACCATATCCATGTTCACTTCCTCTCCTGGCCTTCGACTCTAGTAATGGTCGCATCAGAGATTCTTACTCTTCCATTTAGTGTTTCCGCACATGCTCGAGATGTTTTTTTAGAGGGCGAGCTGCTAGCTGTTAAGGCACAGACGTGCAAATTCATGTCTATATGCAATTCTTACGCTTACAAAAAAGCCCTGGAAAAAATAACAGACGAAGATACCAGAAAGAAGGTCAAACTTATATACCATGGTATCAATCCGGATTTATTTACAAAAACCGATGGTGAGACTAGACATGAAGGAATAAATATCTTCTTAGGCGGTACACGGCTGGTTGAAAAAAAAGGTCTTAAATACATGATCCAAGCATCATATACGCTTAAAAACGAGGGATTTACACATACGGTAGATATTGTTGGTCCGGGCCCTTTGTATCCAGAGCTAAAAAAACAAATTGCCGAACTAGGGCTGGAAGATACTGTACTGCTACACGGTGAAGGCAAAGGTACCCCTTTTAGTGAGGTGCTCGACTATTATAAAAAAGCGAACTTGTTTGTATTCCCTAGTATTGAGACTGCCGAAGGCGATGTGGATGGTGTACCCACAGTAGTTATTGAAGCCGCAATGGCAAAACTACCTATAATAGCAACCAATGCTGGAGCTATAACCGACCTAATTGAAAACGACCGCACCGGAGTACTTATTCCGCAAAGGGACGCTAAAGCAATAGCTGAAGCAGTCAAAGCGCTAATGCAAGATACTAAAAAAGCAGCAACTCTAGCAGAAAACGCCTATACTAAAGCTGTTGCAATGTTTAACATTGAGACAAACATAGGTCAATTGGAAAAACTACTCATATGAGACTCGCCGTTTTTATCAAAGCTACAACGTTGCACAAAGACTTTGGCGGGTTGGAAACACAAAACAAGACTTTATGTGAAGGTCTCGCGGGACTGGGGCACAGGGTTGTGGTTTTTACTCCCGCAAGAGAACTGACCAAGGCCAGCGAGGAGGAAAGTGGTGTAAGCTACAGGTTTATACCATGTACCTACCGAATGCTTTTGGCATCGGTGGATCCTGCCAACTGGTACACCAGATCATACGCCACGTTTTTACAAGAGCATCACAAAGAGGCGTTTGATGTTGTTGTCAGTCAAAGTTCTGCAGGTATAGGCGTTATCAAACGGAAAAAAAGTTTGGGTGTGAAAATTGTTGGCATTGCGCATGGAACAATCGGTGGGGAAATACAAACGGTGCTAAACTCCGGAACAGGGCTTCCCTATTTGGTTAAGCATATCCCAGCTTTAGCGTATGGTGCAGTGAATTTCTTTGGCCGGCAGAGGGATTATATTCACGGCTGTGATAAAATTGCGGCGGTCTCTACCGCAGTAAAAGCGTCACTTACTAACGAAACTTATTGCGATCAGGCAAAAGTGACTGTTATTCATAACGGGCTCGATCCAACAGCAGTCCCCCAGAAAGACTGGGCAGCAAAACCAGACAAAGAACCCATAAAGATTATGTACACTGGACGGATCGAAGAATCCAAAGGCCTAAAAGAATTGGTACTTGCCTGTCAAGGTATCCCCGGTATTTTTCTAAATATCATTGGCGACGGACCAATTTTAGAGGACTTAAAACGGCTGTCTAGAGATCTGAAAATGAGTCAAAAAACACTTTTCTATGGCAGGCTGCCACACAAAAAAGTGCTGGAACTGTACGCTTGCTGCGATCTTTTTGTGTTGCCAACAAAACGGTTGGAGGGCTTACCTATGACTTTGGTTGAAGCCAGCTTTGCAGGATTGCCAGTAATCGCTACAGATATAGGTGGCAACAAAGACGTTGTGGAGAACGGAATCAATGGGATATTGATCAAAGACGGCCGGATGGAAACCATTACTAAAGCCATTACTGATCTTCTAGCAAACAGGGCCAGTATGCCACAAATGGGCATGAATGGTAAAATCAAAGCTGACAAATACTTTACACTTAACAAAATGCTTAGCGATTATGAGAAGCTCTGTACTTTTTAAGCGGGTAACTTATGCATATACTAAGAATTGTCTATGACTGGCCACCGCCCTGGAGCGGACTTTCGCCAGCACCATACGAAATGACGCAGGCCCAAGTACACCGAGGCCATAGTTTTGATATTTTCTGCGGGCGGTGGCCACTCTCTGGCCCCCTGGAAACTTTGCCTAACTGCAGGTTCAAAACGTTTATTCGGGAACCAATACCGGCATCATTAAGTCTCTTAATATCCCCGCTGGTTTTTATCTACTATATGTACTGGCGATTCAAACACACTCCAGAGCTCATACACTCACACGGCCATTTTGCCATTTGGCTTTATGGTTACAGATGTCTGCTTAGAAAATTTGTGCCATGGGCAAAAGAATTACGCATTCCCTTAGTTGTTCATTTCCATAACACAACCGCCGGGAGAAGAGAGGCTCTCAAAGAGAAAAACGCAAAAATTCGCTTTTACTCCGCGTGGATCTCCTGGCCGCTATCTGAACTTTCCGACAAATGGGCAATAAAATGCGCTTCCGCGTGCGTTTTTGTAAGTCAGCAAAACAAAGACGAGGCACTAAAATACTACGCCGCGGACCCAAACAAATGTTTTGTGGTTGAAACCGGGGTAAATACGGAACTGTTCAAACCGGTGGGTAAAGAGGAAAAGGAAAAAATTAATCGGGACCTTGGTCTTGACCCAAACGACATTGTGATCCTAAATCATGGTGTTATGACAGAAAGAAAAAACGTCCATTTATTAATTGACTGTCTTAAATTTCTTCCGCCATTTTATAAACTATTTCTTGTAGGCTCCGGCGATAAAGATTATCTTGAAAAACTAAACGTTATGGTTAGAGACGAAAACTTAGGTGATCGGGTTATAAAAGCCGGCTATACTCCCTACCCAGAAACGGCTATTGCCTTCCAGGCTGCTGATATTTTTGTACTGCCTTCCAGCTTTGAGGGCTTGCCAAAAGTAGTTTTACAAAGCCTTGCCTGCGGAACACCGGTTGTAGTTTCGGGCTTCAAATTTAAAAATGATATTGCAGGCGTCAACTATTTAGAAAATTTGGAATCTAAGCATATAGCCGAAAAAATTCAGGCAGTTATTAATAATGACAATACTACCGTTGACATCAATAAAGTCATAACCATGTATTCTTGGCATGAGAAAGCGACCGAAATGGAAAGGGTGTATGACTTTGCTCTTAAAAACACTCCAAGCAAATGAAAAAGCACTAATACTTGCACTCCTTACAACTTTAGTAATCGTAAGGATCGCATCTACAAACGTAAACTCCGCTGAATGGGGAGACTCTTATAGAATACTTGAAGCATCACGGGCTATAAGGCAGTTTACGTACCCGGAGAATGAAAAAAGGCCTCCGCTGTTTTCTGCTATCTTGGCTGTACGCCCACAGGGCGTTGATGAGATAACCTGGGCTAGAGGTTACATGCTGGTTACTACTCTTCTCACGCTGTTTGTTTTTGGCAAGTTCGCCAAAGTGTTTATAAAAAGCGCCAAATGGCTGCTTCTTGCAGTAGTGTTTTTACTGATTAATCCGATATTTTATTACTGGTCTTTAAGGGTTTATGCAGACGTATTATTTGCCTTACTTGTCCTAACTAACTTTTATTTTTTTGAGATCTGGAAAGGCAGCCAGTCACTAAAGCACGCATTAGTGCTGGGCATTGTCTGCGGCTTTAGTATATTGACAAGGTTTGAAGGTTATCTACTGCTGGCAGCGACTTTAGTAGGACTGGTGTACACAACGATTACTGATAGAACTGCAAAACCGCTTTTGACAAAACTCAAACAGCCTTTGTTAGCATTTATATCAACGGGTCTTATAATAATCCCATGGCTTGTGTATAAAAACCCGTTGGCATCCTCCTATTTTGAAGAGCCTGCTGGCAGAGAGTATGGGCTTACTATGCTGGCAACTTATGTGGTTTCCTATCTGTTTATCTTGGGGGTTGTACCAAGTTTTGCTTTGGCATTTAGCTGGGATAAAAATAAGTTTGCTAATCTAGGCAAATACAGTAATATCGCCGCTTTTGTTATTTTAGAATCTATCCTGATCTTGGTCTGGCCTGCAGCCCTGCCAAGGTTATTTATGCCGATCCTTCCGATCTTTGTACTTTTGTTTGTACTTTCGGTTCAGCATTGCTTCTCGGGAAACAATCGCAGAGTCATCGTAGCACTCGCCACTTTTTGTTTAGTAGTTCTCTATATTCTCTTTCAAGGCTATCTCCGATTACAGTTCCTGGGATCACATACCCTAGTTTTTATCTGCATAGCGCTTGTCTCAACACTAGCCGCTTTAAGTATGTTACTTAGAAAACTTAGGCTATTCCTACTATTCTCGCTGGTGTCAGCCCTCGGCATGCTCGGCTCCGTCATATACCTCCACAAAGACGTGTACAAAACCATTAAGGATGTTTCCGTCCGCGCCTCACGCGAGCGTGCAGGTAAAGTAATTCATAACGACACATCGGGCATTGTAGATTGGTATCTAAACACAAATAAGGCAAGTTCCACATATCAAAATTTGGTAGACAAAAAATTCTTAAAAGAGACTTATCTTCAAAACGAACATGTTACTTATATAGTAATCACTAATGAACACGACCCAAATCTTGATATTGACCTAAAGAAACGGCCATATCTTAGTTTGATCGACGTATCTGAAAACCGGGTGGGTGGTAAAATGTTTCATACGTGGCTTGTACAAGTTAACTAGCTATGAAACTATCGGTTGTAATACCTTGCTATAACGAAGAAAAAACCATCCAAGAGATCGTGAATCTTGTTGAACAGGTTGAAGGCATAGACAAGGAGATTGTGGTCGTAGACGATGGATCTAAAGATCAGTCGCGCTCAATCCTAAAGGAGTTAGCCAAAAACAGACCGCACCTAAAAGTGATCTTAAAGGATAAAAACAGTGGCAAAGGCGCCACACTGCGCGAAGGTTTTAAGCACACCACCGGAGATTACATTATAGTTCAGGATGCCGATCTGGAATATAATCCACATGACTACCTAAAGCTAATAGAAGAGGTTAACAAGGGCGCTCAAGTTGTTTACGGCTCAAGATTTAATGGCGACTACAAAGACATGACTAGTCTGCATTTTATGGGCAATAGAATTTTAACTCTTATAACAAATCTGCTATACGGCACACATCTTTCCGACATGGAGACCTGCTACAAGCTTATGCCCGGCGATTTTGTTAGGGGGCTGGAGCTTAAAGCGGATAGGTTCGACTTTGAACCTGAAATAACGTCAAAGATTTTAAAGTCGGGTATGAAAATCTCCGAAGTGCCGATTTCGTATAAAGGGCGGTCGTGGAAGGAGGGGAAAAAGATCACCTGGAAAGACGGCATGCACGCGCTAGTAACACTGGTGAAATACAGATTCACAAATTAAGTTGTTTTGTAGCTTGTAATATGCCTCTTAACAATTTACTAACAAAAAGTATGGCTAAAAGTAAGGGACTCGTTGCTCTCGGTCCCGTTGTTACTCTTTCTCTCATTGTTTCAGTCATTTCAGTTAGAATAAACCTTTTCCGCTATGATAATTTTGATTTTGGCAAATTCGATTTAGGCAACATGGCACAGATGCTTTGGAATACTCTGCATGGCCGATTCATGTATTTAACAGACTATTTTGGCGGCAATGTACCAAGGTGGTCGATGAGTCATGTTGATCCGATACTGGCGCTGATCACTCCAATATTTACCGTCTTTCCTCACCCATTAACACTGGTGTTTGTTCAATTGGCGCTAACAACTATTGTAGCCCCGATTGTTCTGTATAAAATTGCTAAGTTGGAAACACACTCCAGCTTTGTTGCTTCAGCAATAACTATTAGCTACCTGCTCTACCCGGCACTGGGTTACTTAAATACCCAAACAGGCTTCCATGGTGTTTCCGCCGCTATTCCTTTTTTCCTACTCACCTATTATTTTCTGGCCAAAATGTATCAGGCAAAAGTGTATTCCAAAGTAAATCTTATAGGGCTGTGGCTAAGCGCGCTTATTACCATGACCGGCAAAGAGCAACTGCCAATTTATATTCTTATCTTGTCCCTATTCGGCTTAGTAACAAAGGTCCAATTACCAGAGGGCCGAGCGTTTTCTTTGGCGTGGCTTAAAGCGTATGTTAAAAACCCACTGGCCTTGAATTTATTGGTATTGGGTGGCGTAAGTCTCGCGTGGTTCCTTACAGCCTTCCTTATCATAATCCCAAAATACGCCTCGTACCGAATTGAAAGCTACCGACAGTTCACACAGGAGGTGGGTATAGACACATCATTGACAAAGGACGTAATAAAGTCCAATTACTTTTTGGGCCGGTATGAAGAATTTGGCGATAGCTATCTGGATATCATCTCCGGCATGTTTGCAAACCCCAAAGTATTAGTTTCCGTAGTGTTTGGTGGTGATAAGTTGGACAATTTTGTTAAGACTTTTGGCCCGCTGGGGTTCCTATCCTTTGCCGGGCCGCAAATGCTGGCTACTGCTGTACCGGACCTTTTGATAAACTACGGCACCACGGCTGGGGGTATAGGCACCTCGGAAATCTCAAACCACCGAATTTCGATGATTATACCCGTGGTCTTTTTGGCAGCAATTATTGGTATTCAAAATCTATCCCGTCTAGTCGATTTTATTGTAGGTGGTCTTGCCCACAGAAAAGGCAAGCATTATACTCCGAACAAATATGGCAAGTATGTAGTACACGCCCTTGCCTTGCTAATAGTAGTAACCGGCCTGATTACAACGTACAGCTACAACAACCCGGTTTTTCTATGGTTTACCCAAGCGGTAGCCAAAAGGATAACCCCCACCGCTCAAGCAAAAACTGATGACGCGGTAGGCCTAAAGCAAGATATTAAACTGGGTGATAGGTTTAAAATTTCCAGTTTGGAGAATAAAGACAGAGAATGCGCCCAAAAGATCATAAACATGATACCCAAAGACGCTTCCGTTTCCGGACCCGACTATTTAGGTGCGCATCTGGCTCTAAGAGAGACTTATGCAATTTTTCCAGCACTTTATTCAAAAGCCGACTATGTAATTGTTGACGTATTCTCACAAAAGATTATGCGGATACTCGACGCCGACGTGTCACTAGTTAGGGACGTCGTTGGGGACATGGTTAAAAATCCCTCGTACACAAATATTGCCGGCTGCGGAAATCTATTTGTATTTAAGCGAACAAGCAACGGGGGCAAAGAAAACAAGCTACTCCCGATCCAAGAGAAATATCATTATCCGAAAAACCTCAGTCTGGAAATATTTCAGGGTTTGTATTTAGCCGACTTTATGCTGCCTAAACAGGTAACAAGAGGCGTGCCGTCGGAAGCATATTTTGTATATGTTAAGCAAACAAACGAGTCCGGAAGTTATGTTTTGTTCACAACGCTAATAAACACAAAAACCGGGGAGATATATCAAAGCGCAAATATTCCTTCGTATGGAATACTGAATCTGGATGATTGGATGGAGGACTATTATTATATTGAAACAATTGACTTAAGTATTCCGCAGGATGTAAAACCCGGTACGTACCACGCGTTTATTGGCATGACAAATAACATTAGAACCAGAAGCATATACTTGCAGGATGTGGAGGTTAAGTGATGAAAAGCTTAGGTAAATGGCAGATTATAAGTTTTGGCTCAAGAATTGCGGCCATGAGTATTGGCTTAATTCAAAGCTTTGTCATCCTGCGCATCCTAACAGTATCGGAGTGGGGAATCATTAGAATCGCCCTTTCTTTAGGAAGCGCATTGGGTATCTACCAGCATTTGGGTTTGGCAGGTGCAAGCACTCGTGAAATATCAGTTGCTAAAAGCGACAAAGAGATCTTCAAAATATTTGTCACGTCTGTATTGATTAGATATTTAATATCCGTCCCGCTAGCTATAGGGCTTTTCCTCTCGGCGGGGTTTTTAGCTCAAAAGTATGGCGCTCCGGAAATTGAGTCCTTAATAAGAATATATGCCCTGGTAATGATAGCCCAAGGGGTGCAAAGCATTCTAAATTCCGTGATAAGCGGCACGCAAAGGTTCAAAAGACTTTTTATCTATCAAACTGGAGTGGCTCTTATTAGTGTAGTTTTGTATGTACCGCTAGTCTTTCTCTACCGAATTAACGGGTACTTTTACGCTCTCCTACTCTTTAACATCCTAGCGTCAATCTTACTGGCGGTTATAGCCTTTGCTCCTTTAAAAGACTGGTTTGAATTGCCCAGCAAACGCGAGTTTGTAAATTTCTTCAAAGAGCTCTTCTCTATCTCGATGGCGCTGTTTTTAGTAAAGGTTCTGTACACAAACTGGGAAAACATTGGGCCAAACCTGCTGGGCTTGTCTGTTACTGCCGAGGCGGTTGGTATATTTGGCTTTGCGGCCCTATACGCTAAGAAAATTCTGGCCATATCCGACTCTGTCACAGACGTAAACTTGGCGATATTCTCCGAGAAATATGGCAAAGAGCCCAGTTCTTTTGTAGAAACATTCAGGGCAAACTTTAATAAAATTTTCGTCCTTGTTCTGTTTCTAGCTTATTCCGCGGTATTCTGGAGCAGTGAGCTAACACACGTTGTTGTAGGATTGGACAAGTATGGGCGGGCTATCCCACTTATTATGCCCATTATGTTTGCCTTTGTGTTCTACTCTTTTCTGGACATAGTTAAATCCAGTGTATTTGTACCGGCAAAGATGGGCAGGGAAATGATTGCCGCTTACGGTGTAATGCTGGCAGTAACTATTGCAGCCTACTTTGCCGCCAAAGCCTACTTTGCCGCCAATAAGTATGTGGAACCGCTCCTTGTCATGTCTGTGGCAATGTGCCTGGGTACATTTTTAGCTCTTTTATTTACGATTGGTGTGACAAAGAAGAAAATCGGCTCTTGGTTATTTTCACACGAACATTACCTAATCATTGCACAGAGTGTTGTGATTGCCTTTGCATGGCATTTGGAGAATCTGGTCCTAAAAATCGGTACGTACACAGCGCTTACCATCTTTTACGTTTGGGCGGTTAAAGTGTCAAATTTGGTAGACTTAAAAGAAATATGGCAGAAAATAACAACCAAACTGGCAAAGCTAACAAGCTAAATAAAAAGGCACTGCTAAAAATAGGTGTATCAGTCATCCTATTGACTGTAGTGCTGCTAAAGATAGACCGGGTTCAATTGGTGCAAAACCTGTTGATGATGAACCCGTGGTATATTCCCGGCATCGTAGTGTTAATTTTTGCAAACTACGTTATTAGCTCCATTAGATGGAAAAAGCTTCTAATACACAGGGAACACAGCGAGCAAATCAGCGTAAGATACCTTACCGGATTGTACTTTATTGGCTCCTTTTTCAACAATTTTATGCCTACTAGCATTGGCGGAGACGTTTACAAAGTGTACCGGTTGGGCAAAAAACTTGGTGACACAACTACGGCTTTTACCGCAACTTTTATGGAAAGGTTTACCGGAGTAGTCGCCTTGCTTTGTATTTCGTCCGGCGCATTGATAAAGCTATTAGGCCCGCTTGGTATAGGCATTTTCGCCCTGGCCATAATTAGCATCCCGGTTGGCTACATCTGTCTCTGGATTGCAACTAGAAAAATAAAGAAGCTCGCAAAAATCTACGACTCAATTTCGGTTTACAAAAAGACGCCGCGAGTATTGGTGGTTGCTTTTATCACATCATTCCTTGTCCAAATGTGTGCCATTTTTTCGCAGTTCCTCGTGTTTAAGTCGCTGGGCGCCGATATATCACCGTTTTACGCTGCGTTTATCTTCCCGGTAATCATTCTTGCCAGCTTCTTTATACCGTCACTTAACGGTATCGGCGTGCAAGATGCTTTATACATCCAGCTTATTGCGGTTCCAACTCCGGGGGTTACCGCTGACCTGGCGGTGAGTGCCTCAATTCTTTACCATCTTTTGAGGCTTGGGGTGAGTTTAGTAGGCGGTGTACTTTATGCTATCAATAAAGACTAAAAAAACTCTCGCCGTTACAGCCTTCTGCATACTATTTCTCGTAACGAGAATCCCGTTTCTAGGCTTTGACACTATTAACCCCGATGCAGTAAATTGGCACTTTAGATCCGAGCAATTTGTTGTTGGTCTCAAAAGCGGAGATTTGCTGAAAACATATCAACACTACCACCCCGGAGTCACTTTAATGTGGATCATAGGACTACCAATAGAAATTGTCAGGCAAGTTAACCCTGAATACAGGGTGTACGATGAACACAACTTTATCTTCTTGCATCAGGTCGCCAAATATGCTCTGGTGCTTGCCCAGTTTGTGCTAACTATGATTACCTTTTTAGCATTGAAAGATGTGCTTGGCTGGAAAAGGTCACTGCTTACTGTAGGTCTGCTGTCATTCGAACCTTTCTTCCTCGGCAATTCACGGCTCCTTCACCTGGATGTCTTGTTAACCCAATGTGTATTTCTGGCGCTTGTTTTTGCCCACAAATACACGTCAACTAGATCGACTAGCAGTATCATCATCAGCGGTTTGTTTTCTGGCTTAGCTTTTCTCACAAAAAGCGTTGGTGGCTTAACCTTGGCGCTTATCGCCATATACCTTCTAGTGCATACGTTAACAAAACAAACTATAAAAAAGGCGCTTAGAAACATGACTCTATTTGCGGTGACAGGTGTGGGAACTATCTTCATCTTTTTTCCTGCCTTATGGGTTGCCCCGATTGATGTATTAACCGGTATTTATACCGACGGGCTAAGGATAGGAACGAGGAGGGGCCATGACCAGATAGTGCTGGGTGAATATACCGATTCCGCCGGACCTGCGTACTACCCCACCGTACTCGCCCTAAAAACCTCTCCGGTGTTGCTGGCCGGAACTCTGGTTTTTATGGTGTTTTTGGTACTAGCTTACAGAAAAAGCACCACGCACAGATTGGGTTTTGTGCTAATGACTTCCGTGTTTTACGCAGTATATTTTGTTGGTATGTCACTGGCCTCAAAAAAGATTGACCGCTATATGCTACCTGTGTATCCTCTGTTTTGTGTGGCAACTGCGTATGCACTAACTACTATTGAGGCGCGCATCCAAGGGTGGAAACAAAAACTGGCTTTGTGCATTCCGCTAGCAGCTGGATTAGCGTACCCGTTAATCGCTTTCTATCCGTACTATTTTACATACACAAACCCCGTCTTTGGCTCCACAGAAAACGCCAATAGGATCATCGGCCAAAAACCTTTTGGTGTGGGCATCCCGGAACTAAAAAACCTAATCGTTAGTCGGTATGGAGCTAATGTAGGTCTAGGGTTCATCGACAAAAAACCCATGTCGATGATATATCCAAATTCCAAGCTATTTGACATCAGGGTAGATGGAACAAAAAAATATGATCTGATTGTTTTGGGCCCTAACGAGGTTATGGTTAACTAGACTAAAAAATCCGGCGCTTATTCTGGTAATTCTAGCCCTGACGATCCGACTTATTGGCATAGACCACGGCTTCCCATTCATCTATCACCCGGACGAACCTACAGTTATTAGGTCGGCGCTGGGTATCCGCTTTGACCCAAATCCCGGCCATTTTGACTGGCCGCATGTATATTTTTATATGAATTACTTTGGCTATATGGTGTTTGCCAAGTTCAGAGCTTTTCTCGCAAGCACTTCGCTAGCCACCACGCTCCCAATTTTGTGGAACGACAATCTAGTCTTTTATCTCTTATCAAGAATCTTAACAGCTGTACTCGGCTCACTAACGGTTGTACCGATATACCTATGGGTAAAAGCACATATAAACCCCCGCGCTGCGTTACTGGCGGGATTAATATTCGCACTGGCGCCTTTTCACGTTAGGTTCTCGCATTACGCCCTGATAGATGTTCCAATGCTGTTTTTTCTATGCTGGGCGCTTTATCTCTCCGAAAAGCACCCTCTTGGTTCCGGATTCATGCTGGGATTAGCCACCTCTACAAAATATAACGGCATTCTTGGAGGGCTGTTCATTTTCCTTTGGTATCTGTTAACCAAAAAGAGCCTTGCCGACTTCTTTAAAGTATTCTTAAAAGTATTCTTAAAAGTGGGAATTGCCGCAGCTGCAGGATTTATCGTTGGCACACCGTATGCCGTGCTGGACTTTGCAACCTTCATCCGAACCGACAGCCCTCTGGGAGCCTTGTGGCAATTCACCAATGTTGGGCATGTTACCTTCATTACCCAACTCCAGAACTTCTTTACCGCCCTAAGTAGCAAACTGCCAGATGATTTTGGTTATGGTGCTGCAATATTGTTTGCACTGGCAATAGGCATTATTGTACGACAAAGGCTAAATCGCATTAAAGTCTCCAGTTACGCTCAACTAAGCGCGGTAGTGTTTCTTGCCCTCACTTTGTTTATCTCGGGCGCCGACAAAACACCCTCGCACTATTATATGCCAACATACCCATTTTTATTTCTTACAGTCGGGTGGGTAGCGGACTTTTTGGGCACCAAAGTATCGCCACTCATTTTCAAATGGCTGGTAGTGGCACTCGCCGTTCCATCTATAGTCTTAAGCGCACTGAATATTGATGACCTAATCAAAAAAACTTCAACCAATATTTACGGGGGCGATGTGGAGTATACTAGGCAAAATCCTGTTAAAATTGACCAGAATGAAAACGCTCTTTAAGTTCAAATTCGAGATACTGTTCTTCGTCCTGTTTCTACTCTCCAGAATGCCGTTTATTGGCCAAGAGTCGTTCAATACAGATGTGTGGAAGTGGAAGGCCAGAATCTACGACTTTGGCAGTGGGGTGTTTAACCTTGACTTTCAAAAGACACTGCAGAAATATCATCCCGGTGTTACGTTAATGTGGGTTGGTACCGCGGCAGTCAAGGTAGAAGGGATGTACTGCGCCATTATAAAGTGCCCAAATGAAAGTGTTGATCCGGTGGGCGCAGTATTTGCACTGGACTTTTTTCAAAAGCTAGGCGTTGTGTCCGCAATAGGCCTAATTCTTACCTTTGCGTTTTACCCAATTAGAAAACTATTTGGCAAAAAATACGCCTTTGTAGCTTTTACTCTAATTTCATTTGAACCTTTTTTTTATGCCTTATCGAGGGTTATTCATCTGGAAGGTTTAATGACTGCGTTCTTGCTTGCTTCTTTTGCTTGGACTTTTTATCATCTGGAAACAACAAAAGGCAAAGCACTAACGGCTGGTCTGGTACTCTCGGCAATCTTTGCGGCTCTTGGGGCACTTACAAAATCGTCAGCTTTGTATATTGTTCCGTTCGTCCTACTAACAATTCTGTACTACTTTAGAAGGCAACTAGTTGCCGCTGTAAAAGTTGGGGCTTTTTGGCTGCTGGTGTTTGTTGCAACTTATGTAGTGACGTGGCCCTCTATGTGGGTACAACCGCTAAAAACACTGGACTACGTCCTTATTAGAGGAATAAAGGAAACTGGGGTTGAAGGCAGGCATGAGCAGATATTTATGGGCAAATACACTGAAGACCCCGGCCCATTTTATTACATCGTCGTAGGTGCATATCGTTTCTCCCCGGTACTGTTGGCAGGAATTCTTCTCTCACTGATTCTATACAAAAATGTCTTGCCGCATTTCGAGTCAACCAAATTCAATCGGTTTTTTGTACTAGTATTAGTCTTTGCCTTAGGTTATCTACTTGAAATCACTATCCCAACAAAGAAACTGGATAGATACATCCTGCCCGCCTTAGTCTTTTTATGTCTTAATGCGGGTTTTGTGGTTACTTGGTTGCTGTTTGTTGTAGTACCAAAGTACACCGCGCGGTATATAAAAATAACTCCAGCGTATGCGCCAATTGGGGTCTTTTCTCTAGCCGTGCTAGCCATGGGCTATCAAACGCTAAAGCTAACACCCGACTATTTTGCATATTACAACCCGCTGGCGGGTGGGTTGCCGACAGGCATTTACGCACTTGAACCAAAGTGGCTAATAGGTCAAGGGCCGATAACCGAATACTTTGCCAACCTGATGGCAAACCAAGGTTTGTCGGCTTTTGCAACCGGCGAGTCCTTTGATAACCAACAAAACCTTTCGAACAAACTAACAGTGGCCTTTCCGGAAAAATACTATACTCAAATATGGCCGTTTATAAGACGGATTGGCGCCTGGGCAACCATAGAAGACCTCACACCTAACGCCTTAAGAACCAGATACTTTGTTTATCCGGTGTGGGATGACTATTCAAGCACGGAAACTCGTTTCCCGCTAAAGTATATAAATGCTATCTATTTAGACGGTGTAAAGTTATATAACGTGTATGAAAGAACTAACCAACAAAACTAAGGCTATATTATTAAGTGACACTGTGCGAGGAACACTAATTGTTTCCATTGGCACTTTTGCCGGAAGCCTGTTTAGTTATATATTGCAGGTGGCGCTGGGCAGAAGTCTAACTATTGGTGATTTTGGCACTTTTAGCACGCTTTTGTCTCTTTCCATCATTTTTACACTTCCTGGAAGCGCAATATCCACGGCGCTGGTAAAGTCTGTATCGCACTACATGGCAAAAGACAACTACGCTGTTATTACCAGATTGTTTTATCAGGCTACACTTTGTTCCTTTGTTATGGGATCGCTTCTGGCCCTTGGTTTTATCGTTTTTATAAAACCGGCTATGGCCTATTTGAATATAAAAGACAGCGGGCTGATATACCTGTTTGCTGGATTAAGGTTGCCGGGTGTTTTTCTTGGCATGACTTTGGCCATTTTGGCCGGCTACATAATTGGAGAGCTGCTATTGCACAGGGACTTCCTGCCAAAGCCCGACCAAACAGAAAATATGCTAGCAGTGGGAAAAAGCATAGTTCTCTTTTCTGTTCCGGCATTGATATCCATTTTAAGTTTAAATCTGCTAAATAATATTGACGTTATACTGGTTAAGCACTTTTTTTCCGATCATGATACCGGTGTTTACTCGGGTGCTTTAACAATGGCAAAGGTTTTGCTTTTTGGCGCCGGATCTGTGCAGATCGTTATGTTCCCCCAAGTAGCTAACGCCTTTGCCAAAGGCGATAACTATATTAGCAAGTTTCTAAAATTCCTGGCGCTTCAGCTAGTCTTGCTAACGTGCGGGCTGCTCGTCTATCTGGTTTTTCCAAGCTATATAAACCAAATTATGTTTATGGGCAAATACACTAGCTCGGTTCCCCTTCTTCCGCTTTTTGCTACGTTTGTAGCTTTATATGTACTTGCCAACTTCTTTGTTCTATTCTTCTTGGCCCTTGCAAAAACCAAGCCAGCCTTTTTTCTGATACCGTGGGTGGCTCTTCAGGTGCTACTAATATACACTTTCGATCACACCCTCGAGAATGTGTTGAAAGTCAATGTACTTGCTGCTTTCATGTCGTTGGCAACGCTGGTGGGTTATTTTGTATACCTAACCGCAAAATATTACCGCGGGCAATACAAGGGCCCGCAAGCTCCCGCCTACTGATATAATAAAACCAACCGTGAAAGTCTCAATAATAGTCCCAATTTATAAGCAGGAAAAAACCATTAAAAAGGATCTGGAAAATATTGCGCATGTTATGAGTCAAACAAGATGGGACTTTGAACTTATAGGGGTTGTTGACGGCTCACCAGATAACTCGTTTGAGGAAGCAAAAAAACTAAAGGACCCACATATTAAAATATACGGCTACGAGCATAACAAAGGTAAGGGCTACGCCATTAGGTACGGTATGGCCAGAGCGTCGGGCGAGTACATATCTTTCATCGACGCGGGTATGGACATAGACCCAAATGGTATCTCCATGCTACTTGAACACATGGAGTGGTACGACGCCGACATAATAGTCGGCAGTAAAAAGCACCCCGCCTCACAAATAAACTATCATGTCATTAGGCAGCTATACAGCTGTATTTATCATCTACTCGTACGAATACTTTTTGGACTAAAGCTTAAGGACACACAAACCGGACTTAAAGTGTTCAAACGAAATGTGATGGAAAAAGTTCTCCCCAGGCTTCTTGTTAAACAATTCGCTCTGGATGTTGAGATACTTGCGGTGGCAAAAAAACTCGGGTTTGACAGGATATATGAGGCTCCGGTTAAAATTAACCTGGACGAGGGCAATTCCAGCTTTTCGCTTTTTCCGCTATTCGACAAGGGCATTCAAAAGATGGTTATTGACACATTAGCTATCTTCTACCGACTTAACATTCTTGGATACTATAACGATGCAAGCAAAAGAAAGTGGATTTACGATAAAGACCTAGATATGCGCGTTAATACAGGAGAGTTAGGCTAGCGGTATGAAATTTTCGATCATTATCCCAATTAGAGCCCTAAATAGTTTTGTGCAAGAAAGTGTTGACCACATAAAGGCCCTAACTTATAAAGACTTTGAGGTGCTGATAGTAACGGATGAAGTCGAAGCCAACAGTTTTGCTGATGCCAAAGTTAAGCTCCTTGTTTCAGGCAAGGTGGGCCCCGGCGAAAAACGGAACTTTGCGGCAAAGGCGGCCATTGGAGAGGTTTTAGCTTTTTTGGACGATGATGCTTACCCCGCAACCAATTGGCTGGATGAAGCTGCCAAGCTCTTTTCAGACGCCAGTGTTTTTGCTCTCGGTGGCCCAGCCGTAACTCCCCCCACCGCCAGCTTTCTGGAAAAATGCGCAGGCAAGATACTGGAATCAACTTTAGCCAGCGCCGGAACAAGGTATAGACATAGACCAGAAGCACGCAGGGCGGTTGCTGACTACCCATCTGTTAATTTATTCGTCCGTAAGGAAGCCTTTGCCAAAGTAGGCGGCTATTCCATAGAGTTCTGGCCTGGCGAAGACACTAAACTGTGCTTGGATCTGGTGAAAGCCTATGGCAGGCCTTTTGGCTACGACCCCCGACCCATCGTCTACCACCACAGAAGAAATGTTTTTATACCATACTTAAAACAGATTTCCCGGTACGGGAGGCATCGCGGGCAATTCGCTCGGATATTCCCGGAAACCTCACGACTACCAAGTTACTTTGCGCCCTCTATTTTTACCCTTGGGCTTATACTAGGTCCAATTTTTGCTTTGGTTGCACCCAGTATTTGGTATGTGTATTTTTTCTGTCTGCTTGGGTATTTATGTCTACTTGCGGTTGAAATGGTTAAAGTTTTACTAGCAGAGCGAAGTTTAAAAATGGCCCTGCATGTTGGCGCGGGTATTTTCTTAACCCACATTGTGTACGGCGTAAATTTCATAGTTGGCATTATAGCCAAACCTAAACTAAAGCTCCGCTCGGTTGATAGCAAAACTCGGAACTACATCGGCGGATAACATCCTAAAACTGCTATACTTACTGGGTGATAAGTCACTTAGGCATGGGCTTTTTCTACTCTGCACTGTTTTCGCATGTATTTCATATCCAGATAACACCAGTCTTTGTATTGCTAAACATTGTGCTTAGTTACCTTCCGGATACGGACGTACCCGTGGAGCTGCTCCAACGGGGCAGGCTTGGAGGCAGAGAGCACGGATCACACAGAGGTTTGACCCACTACCCTATCCTCTATCTAGTCACCACAACAATTCTTTACTTCGTGTTAGGCAGTAGTTGGGCAGTTATCTTTTTTGTAAACATATTCACACATTTTTTGCTAGATAGTTTTGGAAGCGGCTGGGGACTAAAATGGTTTTGGCCAGTGTCAACGGATCAATACAAACTTTTAGCCAATCGGGAAGATAACTCCTTTGCCTGGAACAAGCTTATTGCACGCTGGAATACACAAGAGTTCAATGAAAAAGCCCTTAAATATGGGGACGATAACTGGTTCAGGAACCTGTACTTTAAACCCACACCCACATTGGCCTTTGAACTAACAGCCTTTTTGGCGGGTTTGCTGTCTCTTTATGCTTATATACTGCTCACATAAATGGACAAAAAGCCAGAAAACAGGTAAATTGGTAAAACATGAAAGTAGTTATCGGCTACCCGCCAATTGATACAAACAAAGGCACGCCGCTTCTCTCGCAAAACAGGCAATTTCAGTACTTTAACTCGCCAACGTATATCTATCCTATGGTTCCGGCTTATGCGGCAAGCCTTGCCAAACAAAACGGCTACGAGGTGGTGTGGATGGACGGCATAGCTGAGAAGAAAACCTATTCCATGTGGCTATCAGAGCTCATGCAGGAGGCACCGGACTTGCTGCTGCTGGAAACTAAATCTCCGGTTGTGAAAAAACACTGGAAGATAATCAACGAAATTAAGGCAAACCTCCCCAATACCTCTGTCGTCTTGGTGGGCGACCACATGTCGTTTTATCCAAAAGAAAGCATGGATGGTTGCAAGGTTGACTATATTATTACCGGCGGCGATTACGACTTTATGCTTACAGACTTATTAAACTCGTTAACCAAAGGCGCAGAACTCCCGGGCGGAATATGGCTGCGGAACAAAGACATAAAAGTCAAACTAGGTAATGCTATTAGATACGAGGATTCCGAAGTTAACGGCTCAAAAGCGTACGTATTTTCCGGCCCGCTGGTTCAAAAACACAACCTGGATGAACTGCCGTTTGTTGACAGGGACCTTACACACTGGGAGCTGTATGCCTACGAAAACGGCAATTACAAATACACCCCCGGCACGTACATGTATTCAGGCAGGGATTGCTGGTGGGGCCGTTGCACTTTCTGCGTGTGGGACCACACCTTAAACCCCCAGTCAACCTATAGAAGATTTTCACCGGAGCGACTCTTTGCCGAGGTAAAACACGTTGTAGACAACTACAAGGTAAAAGAAATATTTGACGATGCCGGAACCTTGTTTATTGGCCCGCCGCTTAAGAAATTCTGCAACTTGCTAATAGAGTCGGGCTACAACAAAAAAGTAGTTTTTAGCTGTAACATGCGCTTAAACGCCCTTAATCAAGAGTATTACGACTTAATGGGCAAAGCCAATTTCCGGTTTATTTTGTACGGGATGGAAAGCGGCAATCAGGAAACTTTAGACAAACTAGATAAAGGCCTAAAAGTCGAACAGATAGAAGAAGGCGTAAGAATGGCAAAGAAGGCCGGGTTGGAACCGCACTTAACTATAATGCTGGGCTACCCGTGGGAAACGGAAGAAATGGCAAGAAAAACGATAGCACTTTCCAAGTCGCTGTTTAAAAAGGGCTGCGTTGATACGATGCAGGCCACAATTGTTATCCCCTACCCGGGAACTCCACTGTATAGAGAGTGCATTGAAAAAAACTGGCTAACGGTAGATCCCAATGATTACGAGGAATTCGACATGCGCAAACCGGTGATGAAAGTGCCCTTCCCAGAGGAAAAATTGTATGAAATGACTCAAGAGCTGTACTCATCATTTTTTACCCCGCAGTTTATTGTTAGAAAGGTGCTGTCAATACGAAAACTTGATGACATTAAGTTTTTCACCACCGCTGCAAAAAAGCTTTTAGGCCACTTATTGGACTTTGACAAAAACCAGACTAAAGTAAGTATGCTGTCACCAAAGTTTTGGGTTGACGCCGGAAGAAGCATGCTTAAGCATCTGACAAAATAATGACCGATAATCTACCGCTTGTAAGTGTAGTAATAACTACCAAAAACGAAGAAAAAAACATTGAAACGTGTATTAAATCTATTCTCGGGCAGTCGTACCCAAAAGCCAAAATTGAAATTATTGTTGTAGACAACAAGTCAACTGATAAAACACAGGAGCTGGCTCTAAAATACACCGATAAAGTCTTTGCCAGAGGCCCGGAAAGGTCGGCGCAAAGAAACTATGGGCTGTTGGACAAGTCTACTGGCGAGTATCTTTTGTATCTGGATGCGGACATGATCCTTGCCCCCGGTATCATTGAGGCTTGTGTAGCAAACATCACCAAACCAAACACTGTGGCACTGCACATAAGTGAAACTGTGCTGGGCAAGAAATACTTTAGCAAAGTCAGGCGGTTTGAGAGGAGTTTTTATGACGGAACAGCGATTGACGGGGCCAGGTTTTTTAAAAAGGAAAGCTTAACAAAGGTTGGCGGTTTTGATGATAGCATGAGCGGCCCGGAGGACTGGGATTTGGATAAAAAACTCAAGCAACTTGGCGCCATTGGGATGCTGAATAAAAACACAACCGGCACTGCCTACACCGGTTGGCCATTAACGGAATTTGTGAGTACTAAAGGGGTGAACCCGGCAGACTGTGGCAACGTTATCTTTCACAATGAGTCGGAATTTAACTTAAAGAAATACATTACGAAAAAAGGTTATTATGCTAAAAGCTTTGATGGCTATATAGCCAAGTGGGGTAAAAGCGACCCGGATATAGTAAAGCAGCTTGGTATGCCCTACCGATTTTTTGGGGTTTTTCTTGAGAACGGAAAGTGGAAAAAGCTAATTGCCCACCCCGATATGGCCTTTGGCATGTATGTTCTAAGGTTTTTGGTTGGACTAAGCTTTGTCCTTAACAAACATGCTGGCAACTAAAAAAGTCGTTATTGCAACCCATGTTTATACCACAGGCCCAGCGCAGGATTTAAAGGACTATCTAGTAAATAACCGATGCGGCAAGGTGCTCTTTATTGGTCACCCGCTCTTTTATGACCCCAAGCTTCAGGGCTCTGGTTATGAACTATATATCCAGGGGGACAAAAAGCGGGAAACACACGGTAGGATAAAGAAAATTCCGGAGGTTTTGGCATACGTCAAAGATATTATACTCAACGTGGCATATGTTATGAGAACAGGAGACAAGTGGGACTTGTACGTGGGGAGCGACAACCTCAATGCCCTATCGGGGCTGGTGCTGAAACTTCTCGGAAGAGTGACAAAGACTGTCTACTATGTGATTGACTACAACCCAAAAAGATTTCAGAACAAAATGCTTAATACTATTTATCACAAAATCGATCAAGTGTGCGTAACTTACTGTGATGAAACATGGAACCTGTCGCCGCGGATGGAGGTGGGTAGAAAGGAGTACTTTAAGTTCTCTGGCGGTCACCAAAAAGTGGTACCGGTGGGGGTTTGGCTGGACCGAATTCATATACCGCGGTTTGAGGAAATTAACAAGCACACTCTAGTCTTTATGGGGCACATTACCGAAAAACAAGGGGTTCAGCATATCTTGGACGCCGTGCCGAGTATTATTGAAAAAATTCCGGATTTTAACCTGCTTGTCATTGGCGGGGGCAACTTTTTGGATAGTCTGAAAAGCCAAGCGGATAAGTTGGGAGTTACTAAACACGTTACTTTTACCGGCCACGTTAAAGACCACACAGATATTGAGGTGATGGTATCAAAGTCTGCTGTGGCAGTGGCCTTGTATGACGAGCACGATGCAAAGGGAAACATAAGCTTTACATACTTCTCGGATCCGGCAAAGCTAAAAACCTATCTTGCCTGTGGGCTGCCGGTTTTAGTCACTGATGTGCCGTACAATGCTGAAGACATCCAAGCTAAGAGCTGTGGAAAGATTATCACCTCGGATGTTGCAAGTGTTACTTCTGCTGTTAGTGAGCTAATGGCAAACGAGAGCAAGCTGCAGGAGTATCGAAAGAATGCGCTGGACTACGCAAAGCGTTATAACTGGAGTACCATTTTTGCTGATGCGCTTGAGGGGGTTTTAGGGGCTTAATATGGCGGCAACAGTCACTGATGTACTGGCTGCTTATCCAGACGCGCTGGAGCGTGCAGCAGCAAGGCCTTTTATCATTGCCAATCGTTTGTATCAGCTGAAAACAAAAAAAGCCAGGGCGTTTGCTAATGAGGCTAAGTACCCTTTCAGCAATGTACCAATAGACGTGATTCTCCCAGCGGCTATAAAGGATCTTGAAGTGCTACCTTATTGTATTAAGGGCATCGTTGAAAATGTTAAACACCCCATAACCCATATTAAAATAGTTGCCGCGGCATCGCCAGAAATCACAGCTTTTTGCAACAAAAACAAGTACATATTCGTTGATGAAAACAATGTTTCGCCTATCAAAAAGTCGAGCATTAACTACAACGTAAACGGCAAAAATAGGTCGGGTTGGATTTTACAGCAATTGCTAAAATACTCACATGATCTAAGCGATGAGGAGCACTACTTAACAGTTGACACAGATACGGTACTGATAAGGCCTCAAACGTATATCCGAGATGGCAAAACCCTAGTGTTAACTGGCGACGATTACTTTCCACCCTACAACCGTATGATAAAAAAGCTTTTCGGCTACGCGCCCCTGATACCGAAATCGCTCGTGTGTCATCAGAACTTTTTTGCCAAAACAGAGTTAATAAAAATGAAAAAAGCAATTGAACAGCACACGGGTAAGGTGTGGTATCAAGCTATTTTGGATAATTTGGACAGTACAAACCATGTAACCTTTGCAGAAAATCTAACCTACGCCTACTGGATGTGTAGAAACAATCGAGAATCGGTGGTAACCGAGTACTATTTTAATAAGGGAGTTA
>Ga0075577_12_pt1 | contig 44394 bp, 43 predicted proteins | sample RifGroA2_FD_68193 | JGI IMG/M metagenome (GOLD analysis project Ga0075577, IMG submission 68193) | candidate division WWE3 bacterium GW2011_GWA2_44_16 | reverse complement strand
TTTAACACTAAGTTAATAGTAGCTGTAGGAGTAGCCTTAATTGGCGCTGGTATTGGTGCACAAAAGGCCTACGCTGGGTGTACCGCAAATTACGGCGGAGGCGAGACCTGTGTCTTCAACAAGCGCTTTGACATAGAGAAAAAGGTTAGAAAAGAAGGCGACGATTCCTGGAAAGATAAAGTTACTAGTGTAAAAGAGAATCAGGTAGTGGAGTTTAGAGTCAAAGTAAAGAACGAAGGGGAAGTAGAAGTTGACGACATGAAAATGAAGGACTTTCTTCCCAAAGAGATGGAAAAGGTTGGCGGTAGCGGCTTAACAGAATACTGGGATAGTTTCGAACCCGGTGAGTCCAAAACCTTTGTTATCAAGGCAGTTGTTAAGGACTCTGAATATGACAGAAAGAATTTTGAGAAATGCGTGGTCAACAAAGCCAGGGTGGAGTATAAAGGTGACAATGAAGGTTCTGATACCGCAACAGTTTGCTACAGCGATAAAGAGCCAACAGAGCTTCCAAAAACCGGAGGGGAATCTGCTCTTATCGGGGCATTAGGACTTGGTTTGGCTTCACTTGGTGTAACCATCAAAAAAGTCAAAGCCAAAATCCTAAAAGCCAAATAGAGCAAGTTGCGAGACGCAATTGTAGGGCAGCTTGCGAGACGCAATTGTAGGGCAGCTTGCGAGACGCAATTGTAAGACAAATTGAGCCTAGGATGGAGGGGAGTGGTTTGTCTGAAAGCTTACTAGCCCCTTCCATCTTAGGCTCAAAGTTAAAGTTAAAATCTTGCACTATTTAATCAGCGCCCACTCAACTTTGCAATATGTAAAGCTATGACAAATCTCAAAGTCATCAATTCAGCCTTGCCTAAGCTTCTTTTTCTTGCGATCTTGGGTGTTGCCGTGCTTGCTTCTGTTTACTTGGTTGTTCGCTTCAATTCGGTCGGGCAAGAAGCGGCGAAAGCCCAAGAAAGTTTGAATACCCAGCCTTCAGTTTTTAAGGAGGTCAGCAAACCCATTTATATGGAACCCATTGAGATAACTTTTTTAGACACGAAACTCAAGGTAGAACCGGTTGGGGTGGAAGGGGATGGAACTTTAAGCGTCCCGACATCATGGTACACGGCGGGGTGGTATGAAGACGGACCAAAAGCCGGTGAAGAGGGCAATATTATCATTGACGGTCACTACGATACCGCAACCGGTTCCCCGGGCGCATTTTGGGACTTGAAAAATTTGAGCTTGGGTGATACAGTTGCGCTTGTCGACAAGCTTGGAAGGGTTTATACTTACGTTGTAGATAACAAGTATTTTGTAGACATTACCGATCCGAAGCGTACAGAGGTCTTTAAAAGCACAACAGCCAAAACGCTTACACTTATTACCTGCGGCGGCGTTTGGGACTATGCAAGCGGCACTTACAATAAGCGACTTGTGGTTACGGCTCACTTTGCAAAGATGGAAAAGGACTGGTGACTTTCCGTTTTAGTCGGGGAGGCGGCGTGGGGCAGTGGCCGTCTCTCCGATTAAGATATAATAAATTTCTAAAACTCATGCTAATTTCAGCAAACAAGTGAAAGGAGTTTACTGCTATGAATGGACGCAAGCCAAACGGTCAGGTTACATACTCAAGTTTTGCCCAAGATGGTCAGGGCCAGACGGGCTCCTCGTCAGCCAATTATTATCATCAGCCACAACAAAACCAAGCGCCTTATCAAGACTATTTAGACATGTATCAAGGTGAAATGGTGCCGGTAGAAGGCATTTTGGAGATCCTGCCAGACTATGGCATATTACGCCATGATGATCGAGTATTGGTGGACGATAAAGACGTTAACGCCAGTCTGCCTAAAGATGTTTACATCAGTTTGTCACAGATCAAGCGCTTTGCTCTTAGAGTGGGCGATAAGGTAAAAGGCCAAGCCAGACCACCTAAGGAGGGGGAGAGGTATCTTTCAATGCTAAAAGTTGAGAAAGTTGAAGATCTTGATCCCGAAGAGGCCAAAAAAAGACCAAATTTTCAAAAGCTTACCCCAATTTTTCCTAATGAATGGATGAAACTGGAAACCGATACCGACATAGTTTCCACAAGATTAATAGACATCATTTCGCCCATAGGCAAGGGTCAAAGAGCCATGATTGTAGCTCCGCCTAAAGCCGGCAAGACCTTTTTGCTAAAGGACATTGCACACGGCATAACCGAAAACTATCCGGACGTAGTATTGATGGTTGCATTAATAGGGGAGCGACCTGAAGAAGTCACCGATATGCGTAGAAGCGTTAAGGGTGAGGTGTTTTCCAGCAACTTTGACGAAAAAGCCGAGGATCAAACTAGGGTGGCCGAAGTGTGTTTGGAACGGTCCAAACGCTTGGCAGAAAAGGGTATGGACGTGATAATTCTTATGGATTCGTTAACCAGATTGGCTCGAGCCTACAACATGGTAGTTCCACCTTCTGGCAGAACTTTATCCGGCGGCTTTGATCCTTCCGCTTTGTATCCGCCCAAGCACTTTTTTGGGGCAGCCAGAAAGTTTGAAGAGGGCGGGAGCTTAACAATTATCGCCACCGCCTTGGTTGACACCGGATCCAAAATGGATGATGTAATCTTTGAAGAGTTTAAAGGCACCGGTAACATGGAGCTCAAGCTAGATAGGTCGCTATCCGAGAGGCGCATTTTTCCGGCAATTGACATCAAAGGCAGTTCCACCAGGCACGAGGAAAAATTGTATGATGCTAAAACATTGGATGCCGTTTACAGGTTGCGCCGAATGGTTGATCTGCTTGACGATCGGGAGGCTACGGAACTTGTAATTCAGCGCCTCAAAAAGTCAAAGAGTAATAAGGAGTTTCTGGACACCCTACATCAGGCCCAGTCTGCTTAGTGGGCTTTAGACCTGGTATTTGCTAGAATTAACCAACAAGGGTTTAGTTGCCCCTATACTTATGCTTTTTACTATTCGGCGCCCCGTATCCAGAAGATTCATTGAAGTCCGGTTTGACAGTCTTCTTCCTTACGGGAGAAATAAGTTAATACTGTTTGGCAAGTCCTTGTGGCAGTTTGGCAGGGCTTTAATTGTGTACTTTCTGCTCAAAGCAAAAAGGACGGCGCTGATCTTCGCTAAGGCGATTGCTTGGGTAGTAGTGTCAATTCGCAGTCTAAAAAGCTATTTTGTGGCCAAGCTTATTTGGTCCAGAGGTAAATTGGGCAGGCCGGTAGCCAACTTTGTTGTTTTGACTTTTGCATTGGTGATTTTTTTCCTTGGTGAGGTGCTTAGCGGGTCAAAACTTGTGGTGAGCAAGGAAGTCGATGCCTCATATCTTAAGACAACTAATGACATTATTCCGGAAAGGAACACGGCCTTAATAACCATCCCCGAGAACCGCCAGCGGACTGAGTATTTAACCTACAAAGTTGAACCGGGTGATTCGCTGTACAGCATTGGTAATAAGTTTAAGGTTTCTATTGACGCACTTAAATATGTTAATGATTTATATGACGGTTCTGTATTGCGGGTAGGGCAGGACATTATGATACCCCCGATTTCGGGCCTGATTCACAAAGTTGCATCGGGCGATACTTTGGAGTCTATTGCTAGAAAATACTCTGTGCCCTCCCAGGCTATAGCAGACTTTAACTACCTGCTGGAACCCTCAAAACTGGCGCTGGGAACAGAGTTAGTTATACCGGATGCCAAAGTGCCTGTACCGGTTATACCTCTGCCGATCATACCGTCAACTATTGCGTCCGGCGCCGCAGATCCCGGCGCCAAACACGGTTGGTGTATGTGGCCCACAACTGTTAGGGTTGTAACCCAAAACTTCTCTTGGTACCATAACGGCCTGGATATTGCCGCAAGCTGGAGCTCGGCCATGCCGCCAATTTATGCGTGCTCAAAAGGTGTGGTTGTTAGGTCGGGTTGGGACCCCTTTGGTCTTGGTTTGCACATACGAATAGATCATGGCAATGGCTATGAGACGGTATATGGTCATATGAGCAGGCTGGACGTAAGCTATGGGGATTCTGTGAAAAAAGGCGAAGTTATTGGCATAATGGGCAGCACCGGTAGGTCAACGGGGCCGCACGTTCACTTTATAATTAAGTTCAAGGGCACGCCGCAGGATCCGGTTAAATACATATGATAGATATGGTGAAGCTAAAAATTAAGGCCGGTGACGGCGGGGATGGGGCAGTTTCCTTTTGGCGAGAGAAATTTATACCCAAAGGTGGTCCCGATGGTGGAGATGGCGGCAAGGGCGGTTGCGTATATTTTGTATCCGATCCAAACTCGTCAACCTTTGAAGACTTTAGAGCTAAAAAAGTTTTTGGGGCGCAAAACGGTGGCGCGGGTGGCAAAAAGAAAATGTCGGGGGAGAATGGCGCCGATTTGTACCTAAAAGTTCCTTTAGGCACTCTTATTTACGAGGAGGTAAGTGGCGAGCGTAGACTTGTGGCCGATTTAAGCAGACTGGGGGATAGTTTTTTGGCAGGTAAGGGTGGCAGAGGCGGTAAGGGCAATTTTAGGTTTAGGTCGTCTACCAACCAAACTCCACTCCAGTACATTCCGGGCGAGGCGGGGGAGGCTAGGGATTTAACGCTGGAGCTCAAGATTGTGGCCGACATTGGTCTGGTAGGCCTGCCAAACGCCGGTAAAAGCACTTTGATTAACAAACTTACCGGTACCACTAACGCTAAAGTCGCAAATTATAATTTCACCACTCTAGAGCCAAATTTGGGGGTGTGGGAGCTTGACCGGGGGAGAAAAGTAATCATAGCAGATATCCCCGGGCTTATTGAGGGGGCGTCAAAAGGCAAGGGTTTGGGTGATGACTTTTTAAGACACGTAGAACGGACCAAAGTGCTGATTCATTTGGTAGATCCTATTGCCGATAGAGATCTAGCCGTTACGCCGGAAAAAGTCTATAGCAGCTTTTGTGTGATTAAACACGAGCTGGCAAGCTATTCTGGCGGGTTATGGGATATCACGGCTAAGCCCCAGCTTGTTGTTATCAACAAGGCAGACCTTACCGAGGTGGCGGAGGCTATGCCCGCAATACTGGAGCTATTTAAGGCCAATGGGGTTGAAGTGTTCGGCATATCTGCTGCTACCGGTTTGGGGCTGGAGGAGCTTAGAAAGCGGCTATTAGCCGTTTACCCAAAGCTGGATGAGAACGCACCGCAGGTTTATGATCAGATATTGCCGGTTTACAAAAAGTACACCCTGTATAATCTGCCTGGGTCTACCAAGCGACAGGTGCTCACTAAAAACATGCGTGTCTGATAATTCGAGCGTAAAACTACTAGTGTGGAATGGTAAACGCCATGCGAGAATTTAGATGTACTCATCGGCTGATGCGCAGCGTCACACAGCAAATCACCTGCATAAGCTGGTGATTGTTGATATAATCTTTTGCAGGTGGGCAAGCCTCCAATGTGTTGTTTCCGGGCCGTTAGCTTAGCTGGTAGAGCGCTTCCATGGCATGGAAGAGGTCAGCGGTTCGATCCCGCTACGGTCCACCACCAGGAATGAAAATCCACAGAAGTGAGCAAGAGGTCATTTTCTGGCATTTAAGGCCGTAGTTTACCGGGAATGGCATGTTTTTTACGCCTTACCGGGAATCCCGGTAAAACTTACGGTGTGGCAGGTTGACAACTCTTCATAAGTTTCTGATCTACCTGCATGGCAAAAACCTGGGAAGCTCTTGACTCTATAAATGCTACTGGGTCTGTGTTGCTTTGTTCTAAAGTCTCAAGTATCGTACTTTGCAGCTTGTAGGGCAAATATAAACTCCTCGATGTAACACTGTGCCTCACACAAGGCGAACACGGGCAAATAGTCGATAGTTGATAATTCAAACCGTATTTCTTGCATCCGACGTGTTTCCTCATGCACTTGGAGCGCTCGTATAAACGGCTCTTTCAGTTCAGGCTTGCTTGAAGCAGCTAAAATGATTTGGCGATTTTTCTGAATAGTAGCATCTGCCCGTTCCATGGGGGAATGTATGTTAACCACTTCGATCTTTCTGGAGAAGAATGTGTCGACATTGCAGTACTGGAGCGTGTGATTACCGGGTTCGGGGTTGTAAGGGCTGCTGGGTGGGAAGTATTCAGCATGTACTGTCCATGATGTTCCACCCTTAGATTTTATCTCCACTGTGGGTGCCAGTGTTGTGATTGCTTCCGGTTGTATGATGGCGACTTGCCCCATATCGCCTATGTTAGCACGAGAGGCAAAACCCCGCTTTTCAGCGGGGTTTTTGCTTGATTTATTCTGTCAACCTATTTACTCGGTGGGTACGTTTTCACCCGGTTTCTTTAATGGTTCCTGTACCGCCGGGGTGGTTGGTTGGTCAGTAGTACTGGCCGCTCGTTCTATGGTTTCAACACTGGGCTTTGTCTCTGCTGCTGCGCTTTGGGCAAGCAGTATTTTTACCTGTTCCAGGTCAGCTGTAACGCGCTTGTAATCCTCACTATCCACTTGAACTAGACTCTGAACGGCCTCAAACTCAGTTTTAGCCTCGTTGTACGCTTTAAGTTGGTAAAGTGCGTAGCCAAGGTTGTATCTGGCGTTTGCGTAGTCGGACTTAAGATTAACGGCTTGCTTAAAGAGGTTGCCGGCGGAAAGATAATCCTGCTTGCCGTAATAGATGCCACCCAGAGAGACTCGAAGTATTGGGTTAGTTGGATCGAGCTGAATAGCGTTGTTATACGCCTGAATAGCGAACTGATCTGCATCGGCAGCTGCCGGTATTAAGAGCGCGTAGACATTAGCTCTCGCCTCCCAGTTTGCAGGATCCAAAGGATTTAATGTTTCAGTGATGTACTTAATGTTTCTGATGGCTTGGGCCAAGAGGTTCTGTGCCGCCGTTTTCTGCTGGTCGGAAACACTTTCTCCCGAAAGCATCGACTGTGCTACAGCAATGTTGGTGCTGGCATACAGTCTGTGGTATTCGGATCTGTTTGGGTTGGCAGCTATAGCTTTGGATTGATAGTCGTATGATTGCTCTATATTTTGAATTGCCGCAAAGTCTACAGCCTTCCGAACGTAGTATTCTGGGATATATTGTCGCACAGTTTCATATATGCCGAATACTGACAGGGCGACTATAGGCAGGGCAACGATGTAGTGCAGAATCTCTTTTCTATAGATAATTTGCTGGTCTTCGACAATAGCGCCGGCCTCCTGGGTTTTTGAGGAGAGCGAGATAACAGCAACCTTTGCCCAGTTTTTGTTTGTATTCACCACGGTCTCTGCAGTCATTAAACCCATAAACAAAAACAGCATAAAGGTAGACTGGAAACTGGCGTAGGTGAGTGCCATCAGTACCAATGAAGCTATAAACCCTGCTGTTAAAACAAGGGCGAGGCTTCTGTACGGGTCGTTAACACGGATAGATCTCATGCACAGCTTAACTGACACCACTATGAATATACCGTAAGCAATGACGCCAAAAATACCCAGCGTAGATATTACGTTCATAAGCTCATTGAATGGTTTGTCGAACCTGATATTCCAGGTGTTTGTGTAATTTTGGTCCAGGGTTCTGTATCTTGGGTAGTTTAGGTAAAAAGTGCTGGCACCTGTACCAAAGATAGGGAAGTCCCTAAGAGTTGTGGAAGATATTATCCAGGACTCTTGCACTGACGGTACTACTTCTTTAGGATAATTTCTTTGCAGTATGTTTTTTGTTTGTGGAACTAAAAAGAAAAGGACTAAAAACATCACTACTGCGCCTGCGGTGGGGAATAGGAAGGCCTTGCTCTTTTGAACATCTTCCTCCTGCGATTTAAGGACAAGTATGGCTACTACGGTTAACAAAGCAATGCCAAAGATCGCCCCGCCGAATACTGTAGCGGCGATAAAATTTACTGTAAGGATTATAGAACAGACAAGCTTTTGAGCAGCCTGTTTGGAGTTAAGCGATAGCATTAAGGCTACTGCGGCTCCAACAAAGGCTATCGAGGCTGTTGCATATGAAGTACCGGACACTAAAAAGCCTGTTCTATTCTGCAGCCCCATAAGCGGTAACACTAAACCGAAGTAATTGATAAGACCTAATATTGACGCTATAACCGAGCCGGTAACAGCAAACCACACCGCCGCTTTGATCTTCTTAACCGAGTCTACGTTTGTGGAGATTAGGTAATAAAATATGTATAAAGCCACAATAACGAATAACCCGGGGAACCACCGACCGTAAGAACCAAACAGGCTGGCAGTTCTATCTAGGGAAGTCATGCTTGAGAGAGCGTAACTGGTGATAATTAGGATAAGTGGAAGATCCAGAGGAGACTTAGCCACGCCAACCTTTTTTTCTAGAATCATTTTAGCGCTCCACATAAGCGCCATGATGCACACAATTACTATAAACAGGTATATCTTGTTGAACTCAAAGAACTCATATGTGATTGTTAAGAAGAACCACGGAACGAGGAATGAAATTGCAGACACCAGTCCAACTATTAAATTGTTAACCTTTGCTAAGGCAGGATTTGTATTCATATTACTAACTTTACACGGGTAAGAAACTTTGTCAAGAGTTTTTTCTCTTTACGGGAGCCCGATATAAATCCCGCCACTGCAGGGATTGAACTAATTGGCTACCCACCAATTGAATTCAACGTCGGTGCCTACAGGAGCGTCAAGTTCGAGATAAAACCCCTCGTAAGAAGTCCTTTGTGCTACCCAGTATCTTGCAGCGGGGGTGTAATCTGCCGTAAAGGTTACGGTTATTTTGGAGTTGCTTTTCACGCTTTGGCTTTTTACATAGACACGGCTTTGATTTTTTTGGACTATAGAAGTTCCGCTATCTAGAATGTATTTTCGATCCAGCTCAATGGTTTTTTGAATAAGGTCATTTTTTGTTTTACCTATGGGGAGAATACCAAGTCCGGCGAACAGCATGAGGCAGAAAAGCACAAAAATAGCGCCCTTTATTATTCTGGGCGAGGGTGTAGCAATGCGTAGCAGCTTAAAAATGCTAGCTTTGCTCATAGATTTTGCACCCGCATCCGCACTTTTAATCTTTTGGCTTACTTCTTGGTTGCTAAAGCCAAGACTCTTGAGTTTTTCGACCTCCACAAGCAAATCAAGCGCGTAGTTTGGGTAGTGGCCAATTAGCTCACCGTTGACAGTTTTTCTTTGCATGTGTGGGAGAAGCCCGATTTTAGTGTAATACCTCAATCTGTTGTAAGGATCGCCCTTGCCAAAGTCAACCCCTTTTTTTATGGCCGACTGGATAAGATTTTCTATGGACATCAAGTCGCTCTTTTGGTCTTCCATAATTCCTTTGTATTATACTAAATTCTACTTATACTGGAGACAATTTGTTTGCTTCCGGAGCTTTCTGCATGAAAATAGGGGCGTGGGTGAGTTGATCAAGACATCTCAAGAGTATCCGCGGCTGCTTAGATCTATAAAGGATGCACCTAAAGTTCTCTATTATGCCGGCGAATACAACCCGGCAATTTTTTTCAACACCTTAGCCGTGGTGGGGAGCCGCGCCCTTAGATGCGGCCGGCAAAACCATTGCTGTTATGGCCGGGGGAGTGAGCCACATTTTTCCCAGTTATCAGGAAGACTTATATAATCGGATTGTTGCTACAGGTTTAGTAGTGTCGGAGTTTAATGAAACTTGTATGGGAGGTGGGTGGTCTTTTGTTAGGAGAAATCGGATTGTGGCTGGGTTGTCCAAGGCCGTCTTTGTTGTTGAAGCAGGAGAGTCCAGCGGCTCACTTATTACTGCTGGCATAGCTAAAGCTTGCGGTCGAAAGCTATTTGCTGTACCTAGCAACTTAAACTCGTTGAACTCATTTGGTACCACAAAGCTGCTTAAGGCAGGAGCCACTTTGGTTTCTGAACCGGGTGATATCCTCAACGCTTATCCGTTCAGCAATATAACTAATAATTCACGTGTATCCACGGTCAGTTCGGTAAATAAGCGTTTATTAAATGCTGATTGGTTGGGTACTTTTCCTGGGCGAGTTTACAAAAAACTATGTCTGGAGCCCCAGACCGCCGACGATTTAGCCCGGTATTTTGAGAAGACTATCACAGAAGTGCTAACCACCGCCACGGAATTGGTTATGGGTGGAGATATACATGAGAAAGAAGGGAAGTACTATGTTAACTAAGGTCAAGTCCGCTTACTTTTTTGGTACCGATGCTTTTGAGGTTGACGTAGAGGTTAACATTTTAGAAAGATGTATGCCGGGTTTTGAAATCGTTGGCCTTGCCGGCAGGGAGGTAGCAGAGAGCAGGGAGAGGGTAAAGAATGCCATCCTCAACGCTTACGGTAGGTTTCCGTACGATAAAAAGATCGTTGTGAATTTGGCGCCGGCGGACATTCCTAAGGAAGGGTCCTACTATGACCTTTCCATTGCGGCAGGAATACTTAGTTTAACCTTTGCTATCCAATTTCCATGCGATTCAGCTTTTTTCGGTGAGGTTTCTATGGATGGGCAGGTTAGAAAAACCCGCGGGGCATATTTATTTGGTGCTTTTGCTAAGGCTAAGGCCATCAAAAATTTATTCGTTCCAAGTGACTGCTACCAAGAGTTATCTAGTATTAAAGATGTAACTATTTACCCAATATCTAATCTCTCACAACTTGCTAACTTTGCTGACCTAAAAGCCCCACCCACCACCGATTTAGAGACCGTGCGTAGAAGCCTCCCCTCGCGCATCTGTGATGTGGACTTTTGTGACATATTAGGACAAGATACCGCTAAAAGAGCTTTGGTTATTTCTGCGGCGGGTGGGCATAGCATTTTACTTTCCGGCAGTCCCGGGAGCGGTAAGTCTATGCTGGCCAAAGCCTTAAGAGGAATTTTACCAGATTTACGAGAGTACGAAGTCGGCGAGGTTGCAAAAATCTACTCTGCCTCCGGTTTTGTAGATGATTTAATAGTGCAAAATCTCTGCAGACCTTTTAGATCTCCCCACCACACAATTTCTTACTCCGGTATGGTGGGTGGGGGGAGTGTGCCTAAACCCGGAGAGATCAGTTTGGCGCATAAGGGTGTGTTGTTTTTGGACGAGATGTCGGAATTCCAGCCGTCGATCCTGGAATGTTTGCGCCAGCCGATGGAGGATGGTTTTATAACTATCTCCAGAAGCAAGGGAAGTGTAAGGATGCCCTGTGAGTTTACTTTGGTAGGCTGTACCAACCCATGTCCGTGTGGTTTTTTTGGTGATCCCAAAAATGTCTGCAAGTGCAGCCCGCCTGATGTAGCAAGATATAAAAAGAGATTGTCGGGGCCAATACTGGACCGTATTGACATCTTTTTACGGATACATAACCCGGCATATGAAGTCCAAAGTACTTACTCGGGTTTTATGGGTGGCGGCAAAGCGGAAAAGGTTTCTGACCAACTGCGTGCAAGGGTAGAAAAGGCTAGAGCGGCGCAGGAACTTAGGTTGGAAGCGGAGCATATAGGCATTAATGCCAGAATGACTAATGACTTGGTCAAAAAGTACTGTGTGCTGGACCACACATGCAGTGACCTTTTGGAAAGGGCGGTGTATAAACTGGCCCTTACTCCTAGGACGGTTTTTAAGATAATTAAGGTTGCTAGAACAATTGCAGATTTGGATGAGGCATTAACTATTTTACCGTCGCATCTAGCAGAGGCTATCCAATATAAATGCATATGACATAGAAACAATTACTAAAATTAAAATTACGGGTATTGACATTTAGATTTAAAGAGTTATCATGCTTGGTATGATGAATTTTGTAAAAATATCTAAAGCAATGTCCGATAAAAACAGATTAAAAATTTTGGAAATGCTTTCCGAGGATGAGCAGAAAGTTGGCATTGTTTCCGAAAAGCTTGGGGTAGAGGAGAACCTAGCATCCCATCACTTAAGAGTTTTATCCGGTTTGGGCTTTCTTAAAAGCGATAAAAGGGGCAGAGAGGTTTATTACAAACTTAACAAAGTAAAAGTGGTTTCTATGCTTAGAGACTTGCAGAAGAACAAAGCCTTTAAGGAGATCATCTCTGAAGCAGTCGCCGTAGAGTAATCACCTCATCACATTTTCACCTGGATGCTGGCTATTTTCTTTTGGATGTATATAAACTTCAGAATAGTGTCTTTAGTCACATATTTAACAAGTTTTTCATCTGCTAGCACTTTTTCTTTAACCTTGACATCAGTGTCTGTATTGACCACATTTACCTGACCTCGTACTTTGCCATTAATCATTACCGGAATGGTCAGCTCATTTTCCTCCAGGATTTTGCTATCAAATGTTGGCCATGCTTGCAAATGAACGCTGTTATTCTTTTCCCACATAGTGTAGTTGTTTGTTGTTTGCCATAATTCTTCTGCTACAAACGGGGTAAATGGTGCAATAACTTTTATAAAGCCCCGCCACATATGTGTGTCCACATAGTCATACTTTTTCAGCTCGTTTAGAAAGATCATTATCTCGCTTATCGCGGTGTTCATTTTTAATACCTCAATCATCGAAGTTACAGCTTTTGTCAATTTATTGTATGATACATTGGCACGTTTATACGCGGCGGTGTTTTTTTCCTCCTCGGTTAGTGTTTTAACTTTGTCTTTAAGTAGGTACATAGTTCTCACTAATCGCCACATAGCAACAATGGTATTCTCATTCCATGGATAAGTGTCAGTGTAGGGCCCTATGAAGGCGAGGGCAAGCCTTGTAGCGTCGGCACCGTAATTTTCAATTAAGACACCCGGTTCAACCACGTTCCCGTATCTTTTTGACATCTTTTTTCCGTCAGGGCCAAGCAGTAACCCACCATTCATTCTCCATTGATAAGGTTCGGGGCAGGGGACTAACCCAATATCATAAAAAAATCTAAACCAAAACCTTGAATACAGTAGGTGCACCGTTGTGTGTTCAGCTCCGCCGAAATATCGATCAACCGGAAGCCAATACTTCATTTTGTCAAAATCGGCAAAAGCACGGCTGTTTCGAGGATCTATATATCTTATAAAATACCAGCTTGAGCCCGCCCAGGTGGGCATTGTTTGTGTTTCTCTTTCTGCGGGCATACCTTGCAAATCAGTAGTTTTTACCCAGTCCTTGAGCTTGCCAAGTGGTGGCGTCCCATCCTTTTCTGCGGTGTAATCTGTGGAAAAGGGTAGTTCGACCGGAAGATACCTGTCAACGCCTACTTTGTCAGCGGTTGTCGTGACTGCTTCCAGCCTGCCATCTTGTTTATGGATTACTGGTATGGGTTCTCCCCAGTACCTTTGTCGGGAAAAAACCCAGTCGCGAATGCTGAAAACCGTGGTTCGTGTGCCCATACCTTGCTGCTCTAGGTAATCCATAATTTTTTCTGTCGCCGTGTGTATATCCAAACCGTTTAGAAAATCCGAATTTACCATTGTTCCAACATCTTCCTGAACTTGATCAAGTCGTTCAATAGGGGATATATCTCCGTCTTTGCCCACTACAACTCTAATGACAGGAATGCTAAACAGCTGGGAAAACTCAAAGTCCCTTGCGTCATGGCCCGGAACTCCTACAACCGCTCCGGTTCCAAATGTCATCAAAACGTAGTCCGAAACATAAATAGGCATGGCATAACCGTTTAGCCCGTTTATTGCATAGCTCCCTGTAAAAGCCCCACTCTTATTTTTTGTTCCTTCCCCCATTCTTTCAAGCTCACTTTTGTTTTTAGCCTTTCTAACATATTCGTGGACTTTTTCCCTATTTTCCGGGGTAGTGATTTTTGCCACTAGCGGATGTTCGGGGGCTATAACAATAAATGTAGCGCCGAAGTTCGTGTCCGGCCGAGTGGTAAAAACCGTTACCTTTTCACTGGAATTCTTGACATTGTAGGTTATGTTGATACCCACTCTTTTGCCAATCCAATTGATTTGAGCATTTTTGATCTGTTCGGGAAAGTCAATTTTTTCCAGCCCTGCTAGCAGCTTGTCCGCGTAGGCAGGTATTTTTAGCACCCATTGTTTAAACATTTTTCTTTCCACGGGACTGGCGTCTCGTTCGGCTACTTTTTCACCGGCGGTATTGTTAATTACTTCCTCGTCTGCCAAAATACCGCAACTGGGGGAATACCAAACTGGCATCTCTTTATATTCTGCCAAACCGTTTTCAAAAAATTTTAGGAAAAGCCATTGAGTCCACTTGTAATATCCCGGATCTGTAGTGTTTATCTCCCTTTTCCAGTCTATAGCATAACCAATGTCCATAACGGCCTTCTTGTAATCTACTGCTAGTTTTTGAGTGGCCTCTTGTGGAGTCACATTGTTTTTTAGGGCATACATTTCTGTGGGTAATCCAAAAGCATCCCAACCCATAGGAAATAGTACGTTGTAGCCTTGCATTCTAAGATATCTGGAATATATCTCGGGCACAGTGTATCTCATGGCGTGGCCCACATGTATCGACTTGCCGGAAGGGTAGGGGAGTTCAGCTAAAATATATTTCTTGGGCTTGGATGAAAAGTCTACAGCCTCGTAAATGTTATCTGTGTACCACAAGTCCCGCCAGTGGTTTTCGATATCCTTGTGGTTATATCTGCTCGTTCTCAAGGTTTTTTTCATGGGTGGATTTTATATCTTTCGCCCCTTGTAATCAACCTATTTTACCCGCAATTTCAGGCAAATATATACGCATATTTAACGCATAGCAGGTGCCATCGTACTTTATATGCGTTAATATATTCCGGCTTTTGCTTAATATATAACGCATTTTCACAATGCTCTAGGTCAATATGCGTGAAATAAAACGCGCTGGTTGGCTCAATACCAACAATTTCTACGAATCCTGGAGTCCTTGCGTTGTGTATTGGCAGGCACGCGCTACCATCCATTTAGCATGATGCTGGAAGAGGGAAGTCAGAAAATTCTGGACATTATCAGTGACAAGCTGAACGGGTTTTTTTCTAGAAAGCCTGTAGCTAGCGCACTTATATTAAGCTTGTTTGTTAGCTTAGCGGTTTTTCTTGTAGGTATAAACTACAAAAAAGGAAGTACCAACATAGCACTACACCAAGAGAGCGCTGATAATGAGGTTGTGGCGGCCGATAGTCCTACCAGTGTGCAAGTTGACCTGGCAGGGGGCTTTCGTAATCCGGGAGTTTACTCTCTACCTTCCGGTTCCCGAGTGAGTAATGCTTTGGCATTGGCGGGCGGATTGAGTCCGGATAGTTGTGGTGTATTCGTAAGTAAGAGCATGAATTTATCTGAAGTTCTTTCTGATGGAACGAAAATATATATCCCATTTACTTGGGAGACTGCCTTGTGTAATTTGGAGCCCGATGAGGCTTTAGATGCTTTAGCTTTACGTACCGCCAGCGCTAGTTTTGATTCGGTAGCCAGCGCTAATGAAGCCGCGCTAATTGATGTAAACGATGCGTCTGAAACAGAACTAGACAGCCTGCCAGGTATCGGAAAAACGTATGCCAAAAGAATAGAAGACGGCAGGCCCTACGTTTCCTTTGCCGATTTTAAGGCGAGAAGCAGATTACCGGAAGCATTGGCTGGAAGTTTAGAGGGCTTAGTTAAATTCTAGAGTCGGCGGCGCGTCTTATATGTCAAAATATGTGTTTGCCTGTTTAATCCTACTAGCCGCATATCGGATTAGCAATCATGTTGGGTGGCAAGTCTCGGAATTTATGTCTCGCTTAAGCAGCGGATCCCTCGGAGGAAGTAGGGCAGTAGACCCATGTTTAGGCCCAGGTGGCGATGTAGTTCGCATAAATATGTACTGCGACTTTGTAGACTTTGCTAGAAAGTTTAAACTTAAAGCTTCAACTAGTATTCAGGCCAGCCTACCTAGCCCGCATAGTGAGTTGGTTATGGGTATGGTGTTAGGTGAGGATCGGTTGGCCCAAGTTCCCAGATATAACGACGTCTTAAAGACCGCTGGGTTGATACATGTTGTGGTCGTTTCTGGGTACAATATTACTTTGGTTTTTAGTTTATTTATAAAAGCTGTTGGATCACAGTACAAACTTAGAAATATAGTACTAGGTGCTTGCCTAACTTTTATCTATGTAGGTATTTCGGGTTTTGGGATTCCGGGTTTACGGTCGTGGGTTATGGGCACCATAGCCGTTGTGTTTAAGTACTACGGCCGGCCCGCTACCGGGTTGAAGGCGTTGGTCTTTTCAGCCTTAGTCATAGTGTGTCTTGCCCCATATCAGTTGTTTTCAGTTAGTTTTCAGCTTAGTTTCATGGCAACACTGGGCATTATGGTAATTCCTGACATACTTAATCATATAGTGGGTACTTTAGGCATTGCCAAAAATACCCCTCTGTTGAGCGACTTTATTACAAGCTTGAGTGCACAACTTGCCGTTTGCCCCATCTTGATATATTACTTCGGCTCTTTAAGTGTTGTCTCGTTTGTGGCCAACCCACTTGTCCTGTGGGTTGTGCCCTTATGTACGATATTGGGGGGCGTTTTAGTGGCAAGTACTTTAGTTAGTAGCTTTTTATCTTATCTTATAGCGCTCGTCATTTATCCATTTTTAGATCTATTCGTTTTTGCTTCCGAGTTTTTTGCTTCCTTGCCGCTCTCCTCCATATCAGTTAGTATGAACGGCTTCGGTGTACTTATTTACTATGCCTTTCTTCTGATTATATTACTAGCGTACCGACGCAGAACACTATGTGGCAACTAGGCGGCAGACAGCAACCTAATTGGTGGGCCAAAATCACACCCTATGTCTTCTTCATATTTTTATTTTATCTGGTCAAATATGTTACTGCATTTCATCAAACTAATAGCTTTTTCGTAGCTTTCTTGGATGTTGGACAGGGGGATGCTTTTGTCATAAATATTCCGCAGTACGGTATGATCTTGGTTGACACGGGAGCAAATTATCAATCCGATTACCTATCTGCTAAGTTTTTCCCTTCCCCTTCTTGTAATATCCGAACAGTATTTATAACACACTATGACATTGATCACTCCGGTGGCCTGGCTAGGTTGGCCCGGCATTGTGCAGATTTGCAAATAATTGACCAGCTATCTGTAGGAGACTCAATTACCTTTCCTGGGGGGTCAATTAGCGCCTTGAATGCCAAGAGAGCCAGTGAATCTGAAGCGAGCAAGAATGATCAGTCCTTAATTCTCCTATTGGAGTATCGGTCTTTTAGAGCCTTATTTACAGGAGACGCCGGTGCTGGGGTTCTCCTTGAGGCTTTAGCTAATAAAGAACTCGGAAAGATTGACGTTTATAAGGTTCCGCATCATGGGTCAATCCACAACCACGACGTTCGAATAATTAACTTGATCAAACCATCTTACTGCATTATATCTGTGGGAAGAAACAGTTATGGCCATCCCAGTAACACTGTTATTGCAGATTTGCGCTCCAGCAATTGTCAAGTTTTTAGGACGGACTTGGATGGCACCGTAACCTTAATGCTATACTAATAATATGCAGGACGTAGCTAAAATAATAAAACTAGGGGTAGCGTCTGCTCTTAGATCTCTGTATAAGATTGACAATGCAGACGTAAGCCTGGAGCACCCGCAGAACCCTAAGTGGGGTGATTATTCTACTAACTCTGCGTTGGTTTACGCGAAAAAACTGGGGAAGGACCCTATGGAAGTGGCAAAAGATGTTTCCGCCCTACTTTTTAAAAGCGCCTTGTACGTGGAAGATTTTGGCAAAGAACTTCTGCTTTTTTCAGATGTGAGTGTTGCACATCCGGGCTTTATTAACTTTAGATTGTCAAGAGAGCTTTTATTTTGCAGCATGCTTTGCGTTTTGAAGGAAGGTTCTAAGTTTGGCTCTCAAAATATAGGTTTGGGTAAGCGCGTAGCACTAGAGCATTCCAACGTTAATCCCAACAAGGCAGCGCATGTGGGCCACTTGCGTAACGCTGTAATCGGCCAGTTTATAGAGCGGACTTATGAATATCTGGGCTATGATGTTCAGGTTCAATACTACTCAAATGATTTGGGACTACAAGTTACTACGTCCCTTTTGGGTATGCAGGTGCTTGGTACTTCTATTGATGCGTCAAAGTACAAGAAGTTTGACCACTATGCTTGGGATGTTTACTCTAAATTTAGTTCCATGCTTGATGTGGACCCAAAACTCAAGTCCAGGCTTGAAGAATTAATGTTAAAACTCGAAACCGGAGATACCGCCGTTACAAAGGAACAAACCGAATTATCTGGCCGGATACTTAAAGACAATTTATGCACTTTTGCGGCTTTAGGAATCGACTACGACCTTATAGTCTATGAATCAAGTATAAAGCAGTTTGGTATGTGGGAAAAAGCATTTGAAAGATTGAAAAGTAATGAGAATGTATACCTTGGCGTTTCTGGAGCCTCCACAGGTTGCTGGTTAGTTAGAGTTTCGGATGATGCAAGTAAGAAAGACACCGCTCTTGGCGTGGAGGAGGACAAGATTATCGTTAGGTCCAACGGTATTCCTACATATACAGGAAAAGACATTGCTTATCACATGTGGAAATTTGGCTTATTGGGACAGGATTTTAGATATAGGGAATATGATACAGATACCCAAAAGAAGCTTTTGTATGAAACTAGTACTACCGGTGTCGACAACGATGCTTTTACCAACTCATCACTAGTGCTAGATGTTATTGATGTTAGGCAGACTTACGCTATTGACGTAGTTAGAAAATCGCTTGCTTACCTAGGGTATCAAGAACAATCTGAGTCATTAATTCATGTAAACTACGGCCACGTGTACTTATCAAGCGCTACGGCGGAGAAAATGGGTTTCACCTCTACCCCTAGCACCAATGTTGGTATGAGCGGTAGAAAAGGTATCGGCGTAAAAATAGACGATCTTATAACTATAGTGAGTGAGACCCTTGCAAGCCAATTTGCTGGATCTCCTAACCAGATTGACGTCCGCAACGCCGTTATTAAATTTGACATGCTAAGGTATGACACTTTTCAAGATGTTATCTTTGACGTTGACTCGGCTCTGAATCTAAAAGGTTTTACCGGTCCCTATATTCAATACACTCACGCCAGGGCTGTTTCTGTCCTTGAAAAGTCGGGCCAGGTGTTTGATATATCTAAGCTCCCGTCATATTTTATATTGAATACCGAGTTAGCGTTGACCAGCCGCGAACTAGAAGTTATCGCTCTATTTGGCAGATTTCCTGAAATTGTAGTTTCCTCCGCCACAAGTTTTGCGCCCAACTTGTTGTGCAACTATCTTTACACCTTGTGCCAAAGGTTTAATTCTTTCTACAACGACGCGCCTATCCTTAATGCCGAAGATCCTAGGGTTAGGGAGCTTAGACTATTATTAACGTCTGCAGTTAGGCAAGTGCTAAGAAATGGTCTATATTTACTAGGGATAAATGCAGTTGATAAAATGTAAAGTGAAGACGCAATGGCATTCTTAACAAAAATCAGGCCCACTAAAGGATTTAGTGTACTTCGGGTTGTTACAGCGGTTCTTGTGCTTGGACTACTTGTAGTTTTTGTTGCCGAGTCCGCAAAATACTTCTATTCCTTTAGCGTACCAAAAAGCGTTTCCTCCAAAGTTGACCCGCACTTAAAACAGGTAGCCGCGGTTTTAGGTTCAGCAAAATCGTCTGTTGATTCCATTAGCAAGCTGGGAGCTTTAGAAAGCACAGGCTCGAGTAATGTGGCATCAGAGCGGCCGGTAAAGCTTACAGTTGGTGTGCTGGCGGACTCGCATAACGGTCTAGCTTATCTGACAAGAGCTCTCACACAGTTACGTAGCTTGGGTGTCGATTACATACTTTTTCTTGGCGATTATACCGACTGGGGGGACGAAGCTGCCCTGAAAAAGGCAAAATCAACAATGGATGCCTCCAGCGTGCCATATTTTTCCCTGCCGGGTGACCATGACCTTGGTCAGACTAGGGATGAATCAAACTTCGAGGCCGTTTTCGGTCAAGCAAGAGGAGTGCTAACCGAAAAATCCGTTACTATTACATACTTTGACAATAGCAAGAACTTCACGAAAATACAGGAATCTGACATGCTTTGGTTCAAACAGGCAATCGTTGATAGTCAGTTTCTCTTTTTGTCACAGCCATTGGTTACCAACGATATGTCTAGAGTTATGGGTATTATTGACGGTGTAAAGGATGAGGCCGTCCACGCCCAAAACCTGGAGCTGCTAAAAGCAGTCAGAGAGTCGGGAGTTAAGGCTGTTATAGCGGGAGATTTGCACCTATTTACAAGTTATCAGGATCCCGAAAAGGCCGATTTGATGCACTACTCCATCGGTGCAGTCTTAAAATCTCAAAGCGTTGAGAAGTTTAACTTCCAAAGCCCCCGCTTTGCAGTTTTCAAAGTTTTTGCTGATGATACTTTTGAGCTAGTAGATACGCCTATCAATTAAGGAGTATTGCCTTTAGCCACTTGATTTGTTACCATATTGGCTGTTATGATCCAAAAGTCGCTTGTACTACTTAAACCCGATGCAGTTCAGCGCGGTATTATTGGCGAGATTGTTCATAGGTTTGAGCGGGCTGGGCTTAAGATTGTTGGGGTCAAGCTCGCGCAGGTAGATGAGGCGTTTGGAGCAAAGCATTACAAGCACACCGAGGACTGGAAGATGAAGGTTGGGGCCCGGAATATTGAGGAATGCGCGCGATCAGGGCTGTCCACTTGGGACTGCTTTGGCACCGATCAGCCTAAAGAAATTGCAGAAGTCGTAGATAAGCGAAACGCCATGTTTCTCTCCATGGGGCCGGTTTTAGCCATTGTGTTTGAGGGCCCTAATGCCGTGGCCAAAATTAGATCGCTTGTGGGCCCTACTTTCCCTGACTCTGCACCCCCGGGAACTATAAGGGGAGACTACGGTTTAGATTCCAGCTACAGCGCTATGTTAAGAAAACGGACAACATATAACATGATTCATGCTTCCGGGTCCTCGGAAGAGGCTGAAGAAGAAGTCAATTTGTGGTTTAAATCGGAAGAAATACTCACTTACAGACGTGTTCACGAGGATCTTTACAACTATTAACTCCTTGATTTCGTATTCTTTCTTAAGATGGTAGAATTTCCCTGTTTATCGGCGTATGGAGGGGTCGCATAGTGGCCTAGTGCGGTGGTCTTGAAAACCACTTCCGCCTTTGGTGGACGAGGGTTCGAATCCCTCCCCCTCCGCCACATGGTACCCCCGGCGGGAATTGAACCCGCACTGCCGGTTCCGGAAACCGGTGTTCTATCCGTTGAACTACGGGAGTGTGCAAATGTATCGGGTTTATTCTAATATATTCCCTATGGCTTTCAAAATCGGTGGGCATGGATAGGCTACGAACTGTTTTGTATGTCTTTTTTACCTCTACCAATGGTCTTTTTAACATTGCCTATGCATACGTTATCGCTAGGGCAATTGATTTGGTACTGTCGCTAAACTCCGGCGGCATCTTTATTTTTAAGAGCGTCTATCACATATTAGGCCTGTTGCTGGTGCTTTTTGCGGTCCAAACGGTTTTCCAGAGTGTGAGTGGCTACATCGGCAACGCTCTAAGCGTCACCTTGCGACCCAAAATCGTTCGCGCCTTTTACACAAAGCTATATACGCTTGGTATTCAATCTCTGGAGCAGCCGGAGATAAATAATCGGATCACCCGCGCTAATGATAACCTTATGAACATATTTTCATTTGTCGACGATGTAGTGAGAGAATTTGCCGATATTGTTGGGTTAGCCGGTTCGGCCGCAGCCTTAATTGCTTTTTCACCGCTTTTGATACTTGCCATGGTCGTTATTAACATTCCTTACATACTTTGGGATAAAAGGCACCGGGGGTTTATATATCAATACTCTTATGAGAATACCGAAGGGTTTCGCACTGCCGGGTGGACAAACAGCCAACTGAATAGCTCTATCTCGCTCCAGGAGATAGCGTCAACGTCGTCGTTTAGTTTCTTGGATAACAAATATATAAACTTTTATAATCGGTATAACAAAAAGCGGTTGGCTATTACGAAAAGATGGAGATTGGGGAATGGTTCCTTTGGTTTTCTAACCGACTTTGTACTACTTTATGGCTACTTTAAGATTTTTAGTGGCCTTGCGACAGGCGCCATTACTGTGGGTATTGTCACTTTTTATACCCGTTTGATGAGCATGGTACAGAACGGGCTAAGCAACGTTTTTAGGGGTATGAACGATTTAACCGAGTTTGCAATGCGGGTTAAAGACACATATCAGCTCTTTCAGTTTAAGCCGCTTTTTGCTGATGGCGCTGTGCAAATGGCAAAGCTAAAAGAAGGTCCCAAAATTGCGTTGGATAATGTATCGTTTAGCTATCCTAATTCGGAAAAACGGGTGCTAAATAATGTGTCGCTAACTATTCAGGCCGGGGAGAAAGTAGCCATCGTTGGGCATAATGGTGCGGGCAAGACCACCCTTGTCAAACTATTATGTCGGATCTATCAGCCTACGAACGGGAAAATAGTGGTTAATGTTGATAACTTGTCTAGCCTTGCTTTGCCTTCCTGGTATCAGAACATTGGGGTGCTGTTTCAGGAGTTCAATACTTACCCGCAGTTGAGCGTTAAAGAGAATATTTATATTGGTAACGCTTCAGAGCAAGTGGACGAGGTGGCTATCCGATTGGCGGCGCAAAGCGCGGATGCAGCAGCTTTTATTGACGAATTCCCGGCTAAATTCGACCAGATATTAAGCGAGAAGTTTAAAGGTGGTATCCGTCCGTCTACCGGGCAATGGCAAAAGCTGGCTATTGCGCGCTTTTTCTATCGCAACGCCCCCTTGGTTATTTTTGACGAGCCAACAGCTTCGATTGATGCCGTGAGTGAGTACAATATCTTCAACAGAATTTATGACTTTTTTAAGCAGAAAACAGTCATAATCATTTCCCACCGGTTTTCTACCGTAAGAAACGCCGACAGGATCATTGTGCTAGACCATGGGGAAATTGTTGAGGAGGGCACTCACGCCACCTTAATGTCCAATAACGGTTATTATGCTAAGGCGTTTACGCTTCAGGCCAAAGGTTATGCTGCCAATGACAACGGGGTGGCAGGAGTATAATTGCCGGTATGCAGGCCATTACGCAAGGAGTCATTTTAGTTAGCGGCGGGCAACGGCAAGAGGCTTAAACCCTTTACGTTAAGTAGGTCCAAAGCCATGGCGCCGATTCTTGGCAAGCCCATCGTCGCGAGGGTTTTGGATACACTGCTCACTAATGGCATTAAAGAAGTCGTAATTGTTGTTTCACCTACAAACCAGGAAATTCAGGACTATTTTAACTCACATACCGGTGACTTTTCCGGCTGCAAGATCACCTTTTCCTATCAATTAGAGAAATTGGGTATGGCCCATGCACTGGGCTGCGCAAAGGAGTTTATCCACGGTCATTTATTATGAGTGCTTGCGACAGCTTGGTTTCTGCCAGTCATATTCGAGAGCTTCTTGTGACACACACAACGACTAATGCTTCGGTAACGCTTAGTTTGAAAAAAGTTAAGGATGAAGAAGTTTCTAAAAGTACGGTTTTGCATTCGGTGTCGTAACAGATTACAGAGTAGAGCTTACGGATGTAAATGACCTGCTGGAAATAAACCTTAAGTTTTTGACTGCGGAAGCGCCCGCAGGTTCGGTCGATTCGCCTGTTCCGCAAAGTACTAAGTTAGTTCAACCGGTAAAAATAGACAGTGGATCACGCACTCGTTTTAAGGGGCAGTTCAGTGGGTGCAGGTGAGCATAAAGCGCAGGTTGTGCTACTTTGAGCCGTTGTATCAACATACCCTAGCCCCGTCCCCTATGTATCTAGCGAGGTCAATGACGCATTCATGTATAATAGGAAACTGAACTGGCCCCCATAGTTCAACGGATAGAACAGACCCGTCCTAAGGGTACAATGTGGGTTCAATTCCTGCTGGGGGCACCATTTCAACGGGGACTGGCGCAATTGGCTAGCGCGCTGCTTTCGGGTAGCAGAGGCTCGCGGTTCGAGTCCGCGGTCCCCGACCATGTAAGTATCAAGCCTCAAACTCAAACGGTTTTTTGGTTTTGTCCAGCAATTGTCTAATTAAGTCCATGTGATCTTCCGACCGCAGTGTCTTGGCAAAATACTCGTTCACGATAGTCTCTATAACGTTTAGAGCCTTTTCGTCTATGTCCCTTAACCTTTTTTCCTTGTAGGTTTTAAGTTCCGACTCTATTGCCAGGTACTCTTGCGCAATTTTATCCTTTAACTCCTTCTCGGTTTGCAGGGCCTCGGTGTGCAGTTGTTCTCTAAAGCTTTTAGTCTCGGTTAAGACATCGGCTTTAAGTTCCGACGCCGCCTTTCTAAGTTGACCTTCTACAAAGTCTTTTGACTCGTCAACTGCAACATCAGTCTCCTTGATCAATCTTTTGGCCCGCTCGTTTGATTCCTTGATGATCGCAAACGATTTGTTTTTGGCCTCCTCCAGTATGACCAAGGCTTTTCTGTACGCCTCTTCTTTGGCTTTTGCTTCCTCCTTCTTTTTCTTGTCATATAAAATGGCCGTCCAGATAAAGACTGCAATGAAAAAGGATAGTATTACAAAAAGCATGCCGAAAAGCAGGAATAGCTGTGTAGATGGGAGTGTGGCGTATGTAGAGTCGGGCATGTTACTTTCTAGCTTATCAGACTATAAAACCAGTATCAAATATGCCAAAGCCAGCCCCACCAGCATAATGCCAAAAGCCAGTATAAAGTTAAAAACCATTGCCACCTTAATGGTGTGCGATGCCAGAGGATTTCGACCCAAGGCTTCTATGCTCCTGCCCGAGCTTCTACCAAAGGTAGAGAAGCCTATAACAAAGGTGGCACCGGTTATGAGGGCGGCGAGGATGTATCTAAGTGATTCAACGGGGTTAAGCAGGGGCGAGAGCGCACCGGTTCTCAACGACTCTAGCAGATTCATCCGCATGGAGTTATTGATGTAGGCGGTTTTTGGTTGGATAAATGCCCAGATTAATCCCTTAGCCCCGGGATTTGTTGGGTTATAGTCCTCCAAGGCTTTGCCTATGGTAAAGCCGCTAACGTCTGCCTTTTGACCTACGCCATATATTTTTGATGAGGTGAGGTAGTCACCTTTTTTAATTGGTCCGTTGGTAGCTGACACAAGTACTTGGGCATCCCCACTTTCCATCAGCAGCTTAATTTCCGGCGAAGTAACAAGGTTTATTAAGCTTAGCGAGGATTTTTCTACAACAACACCCACAATGTCTGTATCAAAAGGCTCCTTTGATGGCAGAAAGGTGTCGTCTTTGTAGGCAATGATCATACCGGGAGTTATGTCTTGGCCAACCATTTCCACGCTTCTGGATGTTCCGTAGGCCATTTCAGCGTGAACAGATGCAGTTGAAGTTATTAAGACCATGAATATTAGGATTAAGACAAGATAGAAGCCAACACCTACTCGCATACTTTGAGTATACACCATCGGCTTTTTGTGGAATATTGTATACATCATGTCGGTGAAACATAAGCTTATTTCGGGAAACATTATTTCGCGAAACCCTATTTCTAACATATTGATAGTGCTTGGGCTTGGATTGACTCTGCTTTTTGCTTTTCCTTACCTAAGGGACGAAGCGCGGTATTACCTGATGACCCTAACCGGCAAGAGGTATGAGTTGGGGAGTGGTGCAGATAAGGAGAGCGTCTTTGCGCGGTATTTAGGTTCTAAACCGCTAATTATTGAGCCGGTTAACAAGGACTTTGCCTTGGTTATAGAAAAAATCGGGGTAAATGCGCCTGTGGTAGCCGATGTTTCCGTTACTAACGAAAGCGCTTATAAAGAGGCACTAAAGTATGGCGTTGCCCATTCTGCCAGTTCTATGTATCCGTCGGACCAGGCAGGCAATGTGTACATTTTTGCTCATTCCTCGTTGAATTTTTGGGAGCTGGGCAAGTACGCCCAAACTTTTAATCTGTTGCATAAGTTGGCTGTTGGGGATACTATCCATGTTTTTTATGAAAATCGGGACTACGTTTACAAAGTTGTAAATAAAGAAATCTACTCCGGGTTCAATACCTATCCACTAACACGACCGGTGGTTGAGCCCCTACTTACTCTGCAAACCTGTGATCCGCCCGGCACAACTTTTAACAGGCTGGTGGTAACTGCAAAACTGCAGGAGGTTCTGTGACCGTTTTATCTTAAGCCAACCGTGTATAGATCAGTTTGGCCGCTTGATCTAAAGGATGTAAGAATTATTATTTTGTCTCCGCCTGGCGCCACAAATACACTGCTTGATTTAAGTGTATTATTATAGATTTCGGTTTTGTTAGTGCCGTCTATTCGCATTATATATATAACTCCTCTTTGGTCCACTTCCGGACTGCCCTCGGTTAGCACCAGGTGGAAGCTGTCTGAATACCAGACAATCTTTGGTTGGGGGGTGCTTTTATCCAACGAAAAAACTAGCGCATCCACTTGCTCGCCAATCGGTAAAGGCTTTTCGGAATTGTATACCCTATATTCAAGCTGGGTACCGGCGGCCTTTTTGTACATAAACTTCTTTTGGTCCGGCGCCCAAACGGCGTCCGTTGACACCGCAATCTCCCGAAGCTCCTGCGGAATATCTAGTTTTTCAATAAAGTCCTTTCTTTTTTTCAAGACGTCTACCGCCCATTTTTGTCTTAAGTCTTCCGGTGCCAGTGTTCGCTGGACCGTTTTTTCGGTTAAGCCAAAAAGCTGATAATCACCGTTTTCCAGCTCTATTAAGAGACTTTTTTCATCGGGCGACCATTCGAGAGCTTTGCTTTTAGAATACTTTATGTACAGTGTGTCTTTGAGTACCACGGCAGGTGTAGATCTAAAGAGGCTTAAGGTTCCGTCTGATATTGATACTACCCAAATGCCGGGGTTTTCGGAGTCCTCGGACAAAAAGGCCAGCTTGGATTGGGTAGGGGAGACCGATGGGTTTTTGGCGCCGGTGTTTGTTAGTGGCTCAAGCCGTGGGGTTTGTGAAATAAGTATTGCAGTAATGTCTGTAGCCAGCTCGGGGAAGACTTGTATTTCTTTTGACCACGGCGAGTAGCCATTTTTAACTACTTTAAGCAAATGTTTGCCCGGCTCAACCGCTGGGATGGTGTTATTTGTGGCTGTGGCTAATACACCGTTAATATATACGTTCGCACCTTCGGGTATGGATTTCACGCTAACCATACCGGTTGAGGCGATCTTTACGGTTTTGCCGTTCTCATCCCTTTTAATTCGGTAACCGCCCGCATACAGAAAAATAACTGTTGATAAGGCTACTAACACCAAGCCCGTACTAACTACCTGAATTAGGTCTCTATTTGGTTTAGGCAATTTAAACATACCGTGAATTATACATGATTTGGAATGGGCTATAATATAGGGGCATATGCTAATAGGCGTAGACTGCAAAAAATTGCTGGAACCAACAAGAACCGGCACCCACAATTATTTGTTCAATCTACTCAAAAACTTGGCCGTTGTGGATCAAGACAATGAGTACCTATTGTACTTCGCCCAGCACCCAACTAGGGAGTTTTTTGAGTCACTATCAAAAGGCAATCCTAAATGGCACTACAAGCTAGTCAGCTCATCATGTTCTTGGACGCAGTGCGCTTTAGCCAAGGCTACCTATATAGACCGTCTGGATATGCTTGTGTGTACTTGGCATACATTGCCTATAATCCACAGGGCTGGCACAAAACTGCTGTCTGTAATCCATGATTTTTCACCAAAAGGTAGGAAAAGTCTACCGGTATATTGGACACTGCTTCTTTCTGATGTGGTTATCGCCGTTTCCGAAGCGACTAAAAGCGAAATTATCCGGCGAGCGCCTTGGGCAGGAAAAAAGGTTGGAGTTGTTTATGAGGCTGTGGATTTGACTGCCTATGTAAAAAGCTCTGTACGAGCCATTGAGGAAGTTAAAAGTAAATACAATATATTGGCTAAGTATTTTTTATCCGTTGGAACTCTCAACGCCAGAAAAAATGTTCGTAGGATGCTGGCAGCCTTTGACCTTATGGTTGCCTCGACAGGAAACGGAACTATTGAGTATGTTTTGGTGGGATCATGTGCTAAAGACTATGAAGGTATATATGAGTATGCACGCGGGCTTAAGTCGGCGGGTCAGATAAAATTCCTAGGCAGATTGTCCAACACAGATATAGTGCGACTTTATTCCGGCGCCGAAGCGTTGGTTTACACTTCGCTGGAAGAAGGTTTTGGTCTGCCTATATTAGAGGCTTTTAGCTGTAAATGTCCTGTTATAACATCTATGGTGAGCTCTATGCAAGAGGTAGCTGATGATGCTGCGCTATTAGTGGAACCGACGGATATCGAGGCGATCACAACCGGAATGTTTAAGTTACTAAGCATGACCGAGATTGCCAAGATGTCTTTAGTATCGAAAGGCTATGAAAGGTGCAAACTATATTCTTGGGAGCTTTGCGCAAGTAATGTTTTGAAACTTTTTCAAAAATAATTCTCTTTCATACAATGTCATATTGACTTGGCTATGCAATGTTGTAAAGTATAATTTATTATGCCAGATACACAATTTACAGAAAAATTATATACGTCTACTGAAGTTGCAGATATACTTGGAGTAAGTCTCCGATCCATTTATAGATATTTAGATGAGAACAAACTTCAAGCAGAGATAAAGACTGCTACGGGGAGACATAGGTTTACTAAGAATAATATTAACGACTTTTTACACCCCCAGGGAATTAAATCAAGTGAGCCGGTTAGTGCAGTACAACCGACTGAGCCTGAGTATGAAAAGCCCTCTTTAAGCAAGAAAGAGAGCTACACCAAACCGGTAAATATACAAAAGGGTGAAGAAAGCGTTGAAGAAACTACGCAGGTAGAACTAACTAAACATGTGCAGATTGCCCAAGAGGAGGTTAAGGCGCAGGACGAACCTGTGGATTGGCTAGCTCGGTTTAGACAGGCCGCGGAGAAGTATAAAGCACAGCCCGTTTATGATCAGCCATTGACAAAACCTGAACCAGTGATACCCCCTGTTGTTGAGGAAGAGCTTGTCCAAGACTTTCAGGAGTCTACTTTTAATTACTACAGGAGCGGTGTTGGCGGCTTGAAGGAGATAGCCCAGTCACTGGATAAGTCTTCCAAGAATGCTTCTTTGGATTACGCGTTCACCATGAATGCCGGCCTTTCCTTGCATAAGCCTATCAAACCGTTTTCGCTTATCCACGCTTACGTGCGAACTAAAGATAAGTCATACTTTGAGAAGGTGCTGCAACTTACGGCAACAGCAAAAGACACCGCCCAGATATGTCTTATTGCTACTGATGACGCCGGAGTGTTCACTAACCGACGGGAGATGCACGGCCTTTCCGTGGTTTCAGACGAGCAGCTCAAGCTGGATTTGATGAATGAGGGTGAGTCCGAGCTTGCCAAAGAACTCGACTGAGGGTTAGAATAGGCTTGTGGACTCAATTAAATCTCCTAAGCTCATTAGAGCGATAGAAAAAGTCATCCTAGATGTTCCCCAGACTAGGTCTGAAAACAGGCCCGGTAAGCTGAAGATCCTTTTTGTGGCCACCGAGTCTTCCCCGTATGCCAGGGTTGGCGGGGTAGCGTCGGTTGTTAGGTCTTTGGCTCTTTCACTAAACGCCATGGGCCATGACGCTCGGGTTTTTATACCTAAGTACGGGTCCATTGATGAGCAGGTGTATAAAACAACCATGGTTGTTGAGGGCCTGAAAGTTCCTACAGACGACCCCGCTAATCCGTTTTTAATATGTAATGTCAAGAAAAATGTTCGCGGGGGTGTAACAACTTACTTTCTGGAGAATATGGAATACTATGAGTTGCGAGCGAACGTTTACGGTTACACAGACGATCCTATCAGATGGGCGCTTTTGACTAGAGGTGTTCTTGAGTTTATTAGTCAAACTGAGGATCGGCCGGAAAGTTTTGTTCCCGACATCATTCATTGCAACGATTGGCAGGGTGGATCTTTGCCAAATTATCTTAAAACGGTTTATAAGAATACCGAAGCGCTTGCCAAGATTTCTACTGTTTTTACTATCCATAACCTGAAATTTCAAGGTATGTTTGACCACAAGAATGTTTCGGAAATGGATTTTGATGATGGCTGGTCCGACATAGCCCCGTTTTTTGACCCCAGGTTAGGCAAGCAGAATTTTATGCGGCGGGGCATAGTCCATTCGGATGTGGTTAGTACGGTCTCCAAAAGTTATGCAAAAGAAATAACCACTCCTGAATACGGTGAAACTCTGGATAAGTTGCTGGTGGAGCTTAGGGGTAAAGTGTTTGGCATTGTTAACGGTATAGACTATACGGAGCTGGATCCGCAAAAAGACACACTTTTGGAAACAAACTACGGCATTAGAACGCTGGGCTTGCGCAAGAAAAACAAGGAGTCGCTGCAGAAAGAATTTGACTTGGAGCTAAACCCGGACATGCCGATTTTGGGTTTTGTGGGCAGGTTGGACAGCCAAAAAGGCGTTGACTTAATGGTATCTGTGTTAGACAGGATGCTTGACAAGTATACTATGCAGTTTGTACAGGTTGGGGGCGGGGATGGCTGGCTGGTGGAGCTTTTGCAAAATCTAAAAAAAGCCCATCCAAAAAGAGTCGGCATTTATCCTTATCCTAATTTCACACTTCCCAGGCTTGTATTTGGGGGTGCTGACATGATTATTTATCCGTCAAGATTTGAGCCGTGCGGCGTTGTCCAGCTTGAGGCTATGCGGTATGGAGTAATTCCCATTGTTAGAAATGTTGGCGGTTTAAAAGATACCGTAAGTAACTTTGATACAGTTAGTCAAAAGGGCACCGGTTTTGTTTTTGACGACTTTAATGACTTTGACTTGTATGGAGCAATTGTTAGGGCGTTGGAAGTGTACAAAAACAAAGGACTGTGGAAAAAATTGCAGGAAAATGCCATGCAAGCCGACTTTAGCTGGGGTTACAGCGCAGGGGAATATGAGAAGCTCTATTACCGGGCGAGAGAGCTGAAAGAGGCCGCGCAGTAGGGTTTTCCGCCCCCATTTTTACAGTAGTTAACATAATAATTTTGACAGATATTGCAATACATAGTATACTATTTCCGTTGATGCACAGTCTTGTCTGAAGCGGCGGTATTCTCATTCTGTGGGCAGGAGAGTGAGGAAAAACCGCTTCAGACTGGGTTGTGCATTTTTTGGTAGGTATATATAATCTACTAGTGACCGTCTGCTTTTTACTACACTTCTACCAGCCGTCCAATCAGTTTGCCGAGATAGTAAGAAAAGTCGCGCATGATTGCTATGTTCCCTTAATTAAAGCCATCAAGGATGATAAGCGAATCAAGCTAACCGCAAATTTTCCACTAAGTCTGCTGGCACAATTAGACTCTTACGGTTTTGCCTGGCTTATTCGTGATGTCAAAGAGCTTGTTGCCGCGGGTAGAATTGAGCTGGTAGGCAGTGCGGCTTACCACCCGATATTAACAAAAGTTCCTATGGACTTTGTGGAGAAACAGATAGTTTTAAATGAAATGGCGCTGGGGTACTACTTTGGATCAACTAAGGACTTTGAGGGTGAGCCGTGCTATATGGTCAAAAATGTGCAAGGCTTTTTCCCGCCGGAAATGGCCGTCAACAGCTCGCTGTTAGCAAAACTGCGTGAACTTGGCTATGACTGGGCGGCTGTTGACGAGTACTCTTTGCCAAAAGAGTTGGTTAAACCCTTTAAGGGTGGTGTTTGCTACATGCCAGATGGCATAAAGCTAAGGCTTATAGTGCGAAACCGCGAGTTGACAAATATGATCTCGTTTAAGCGGGACCTGGACCAAAGTCAAATTACGGCAGAGATTCTGCGCGGCGGGACGGATAAAGTTATTGCTTTAGATGCGGAGACTTTTGGCCATCACTATCGGGATGGCGTGGAGCTTTTTGAGTCGATTGTTTCTGATATCTACGCCAACGGAGGCACAACCTCTACGCTTTCGGCTGCTTACGAATCGGCAGAGTGTCGTAGTATTGACAGTGTTAGAGAGTCTACCTGGAGCTCGGATTACGAGACTACTTATCCATTGTGGGAAAACCAGGCGAATCCAATCAACAGTCTGCTTTGGGAGCTTTTTAGGGAGGTGCACGCCGAGTGTTGGAGCAGAGCGATCAGTTTTGGTGGTCAACCGGTGTCGAGCTTATGGGCCGGAAGAATTATAATCGTTATATGATTGAATCGGCGCTAGACTATTACAAGCTCGTCGCCGGCTGCTGCAAGTCGAATAAGCTGCTATTGGCTAAAATAGCCAAGCTTCTGGAGTCGCTTATATGAGACTGGCGCTTTTTCTTCATTTTTACCAGCCGGCAAATCAACAAAAGGATATCTTGGAGGCGGTGGTGGCACAATGCTACCGGCCCCTGCTTGACGGGTTGCTTGACAATCAAAGGGCCAGACTTACACTCAATGTGTCGGGTGGCTTGCTTGAGTCGCTTGCCAAGCACGGTTTTTCTGATGTTATACAGAAGTTTAAAGCTTTGGTGTTAACCAATAGGGTAGAGTTTACATCTACCGCCTGCTATCACGCTTTTTTGCCGCTCCTTCCAAAAGAGGAAATCAATAGGCAGATAACGCTTAATAACGCTTTATTGCACGAATTTCTAGGTGTTGCACCTGTAGGGTTTTTTCCGCCAGAAATGGCGTTTGGTGAGGGCCTAGATGATTTAGTTAAAGCTATGGGTTTTAGGTACATGATCTTAGACGAAATCAGCAGGGCTGGCGATGGCGGGATATCTAAACCTAGGAGTTACTTTAGGGCCCACACTTCCCAGTTGGCTTTACTTTTTCGACAGCGTAATCCCAGCAATCTGATAATGAGTGGAATAGAAAGGGATAGCTCAACGCTAACAGCAACGTTGGAAAAGTATGCGCATGATACGGGTACTCCGGTGATTGCAATGGACGGGGAAACTTTTGGTCACCACCGGCCCGGGTTGGAAAAAGTCCTGCTCGCATTTTTGGCTAGGGCGGATATTGATTTGCTGAAACTTTCCGAGGTGCTTGATTACGGTGAGGGTGGTGATGTTTCCGAGATAGCCTTACAAAACTCCACGTGGGCGTCGAGTTTAGATGACATTGCGCGTGGCGTGCAGTTTATTTCGTGGAACGATCCGGCCAATAGTATTCACAAATGGCAGTGGGAGCTGCTAAATCTGATGCTGGCCGAGGTCGAAAGTTTAAGTCACACTATGCCTGTGTATGAAGAGGTGCGAAGTATGGCAGATAGGGCACTTGCCTCTGATCAGTTCTTTTGGGCGAGTGCTAAACCCTGGTGGAGCGTTGAAATGATTGAATCCGGAGCTTTTGACCTTGTTTCTGTTTTGGAAAAGGTTCCGAGTTTAGCGCCTAAAAAGTTGGATAGGGCAAAAAGCTTGTATCGAGCTATTGTTTCTACCGCCTTTGACTGGCAGAGAACCGGCAAGATACGGGAAATGAATCGGGGGCGCAATAACTACCAAAGGATTGCTTTTAAGGATAGAACACTGGGGGTAGGGGGCAAGGAAGCCTGTGTATATGAGGCGTTTGTTGCTATGCTCAAAACTCAAGAACAAGTTGCCAGGGAAAAAGGGGAGTATGAGAAAGCGATACTTTGGCGCGATGCTATATATAAAATCGAGACAAAGAATGACATATACGATGCGATCAATGCCATAGACCTGTTGCGGATAGAGATATCCAATGAGGAAGTTGAGAAGACTCTGGATAGATATACCCAGAAGTTTAAGGCAATTAGGGGCGGCCAGCCGGAGCAAAGGAGCAATTAGCCAATGAAGATACTTATAGCCGCGTCGGAAGCGGCGCCAATTATTAAACTAGGCGGCTTGGGCGATGTTGTAGGGTCACTGCCAAAAGCGCTGGAGAAGCTTGGGGTGAATGTGGCTGTTGTTATTCCGTATTTTCCTACTGCGGTTGTAGCCGGGCTAAAAGTGTATAAAAGCCTTGATCTGCTTGTCCCTTTTAATGGTGAGTCTCACAAGGTTGGAGTGTATGCTACAAAACTTCCGCACTCATTTGTGGACGTGTTTTTGCTGAAAAATGATGACTTTTTTAGTACTGTTGGGAAAACCGCTTCTTTGGGTATCCGCTCTGAAGTTGAGGTGTTTTCATTTTTTGCCAGAGCTGTTGTGGAGTTGATAAAGACCAAATTTAACACTTATGACCTAGTCCATTGTAATGATTGGCATACAGGACTTATAGCCCAGCTTTTGCAGGATGAACTTGGTTTAGAGCGTCCGGCAACGGTGATGACTATTCACAACTTTTCATATCAAGGCATTGGAGATGCACGTACCATCAACGAAGTAGGCCTTGACCCCTCTGTCCACCAAATGGTGGCGTGGGACATTGCGGATGGGGATGTAAACATGCTGATGCAAGGCATAGCTTCTGCCGATTTTGTAACTACTGTCTCCCCAACTTATGCAAAAGAGCTTTTGGCAAGTACAGATGAGGGCAAGATTTTTGACGTGCTGTGCGCCCGAAAGGATAGGTTTATTGGTATATTAAACGGCATCGATTATGATGCTTTTCCCAGACCTCTCGATATAATGACATATCAAGTTGCTAAGGAGAGTGCTAAACAGAGTCTGCTCACCAAGCTGAATATGACAAAGGATGATGCGCCTATTTTTTCAATGATTTCAAGGTTAGATCCTAACCAGAAAGGCTTGGACATACTTATTGATGCCATACCGGAGATAGTTTCCAGGCGGGGTCGGTTTATTTTGCTGGGTTCCGGCAACGTGGAATGGGAAGAGAAGTTCAAAGCGCTTAGTGTAAAGTATAGCTCTACAAACATTTCAATAAACACAGTCTTTGATCCAGAATTGGCTAAACAAATATACACGGCTAGCGATTTTTTTGTCATTCCATCCAAGTTTGAACCCTGCGGCTTAACCCAAATGATAAGTATGTGGTACGGGGCTGTTCCGGTTGCCCACTCGGTAGGCGGCCTAAGAGATACAATAGCCCATGGCAAAACAGGCTTTTTGTTTGATGACTATTCTGCAGGAGCCTTAGTAAGAGCACTAGATAGGTGTTTTGCTATCTACAAAAGTCAGGTGCATTCTGATATGATTGAAGCGTGTCTTAAAGTAAATTTCAGCTTTGATAAAAGCGCGCTGGCATACAAGGCATTGTATGAAAAAGCTATCCAGCTTAGGCAGGATGCCTTTGTTGCCGAGGACTAGTTATGGGTATATTTATCTTTGATCCGTTAACGGGCGAGCCAACTATTTTGGCTACTGATAGGGCTAAGCGGCATGATCAAACTGGCGCTGTTAGCTCCATAACAGGGGGGCAGAAGCCGGCGTGTTTTTTTTGTAAGGGTAGTGAGCATCTAACACCTCAAGCCCTATATCAGGACGAGGATAACTGGAATGTACGAGCTTTCCCTAATAAATTCCCTCTAATGCCCGACCACGAAGTTATTGTCCATTCGCCTGATCACACCAAGGATATGGAGGATTTTAACCATGAGCAGAATGTGCGAATTATTAGGGCCTATTTAAATCGCGTCTCATTTTTTGGCAGTCAAGACAAAGAGGTGATAATCTTTAATAACAAAGGCGGGAAAGCCGGAGCTTCGATAGTTCATCCACACTCACAGGTGGTTGCCGCTAAGGGATTTCCCGGGATTTTAGAAAAAGAGAAGGGGTCAGCGTTGCATTATCACAATGAGAAGAACTCCTGCTATTGGTGTGACGAATGGCGCGAGGCTGTGGCATCAAAAGACAGAGTTATACATGAATCGTCACATTTTGTGGTATTCAGTCCAAAAGCTTGCAGATGGAGCTACGAAGTTGTTTTGGTCCCTAAAAACCACAAGCCAAATTTTGGTTTCATAGATGAGATGGAAATCAACGATCTAGCTAAGGTGCTCCCCGGTGCGCTAAAGGCTTACAAAGACTCTTTTGACAACCCGGACAGAAACTACTGGATCCACACCATGAGATATGAGCCCTACCATTGGCACATAGGTTTTATTCCACACCTAAAGGTGTTTGGTGCGCTGGAGCTGGGGGCGGGGATATGGGTAAGTGACAAAGCCACGCCGGAGGATTCAGGCAAAAAACTCTCCGCCGCCTTCCCGGTTATTTGACAAGCGCTGATTATTTTGTAACAATAGCCGGATTGCCAAAGACAGCAAGGTCCGCCTTAGGCGGCTTAAACTTCTTGCCGAGGTACATATGCCAAACACTAAGAATAAAGAAACCGTTAAAGCTATTTCCCAAAAAGTCGAAAAGTCTAAAGCCATAGCTTTTTTTGAGTACAAGGGTTTGGGTGCCAACGTTCTAAATGACCTCCGCAAAAAAGCCAAAGAGGCCTCGGGCGAAGTGCTTGTGGCTAAAAACACTCTAGTAAAGATTGCCTTGGGTGACAGAAAGGCGCAGGCTTCTGATTTGTCAGGCCAAACCGGGGTACTTTTTTCTTATGCACCGGACGTACTTAGTCCGCTTAAGAGCCTTTTTGATTTTGCCAAGAAGTTTGACATGTTAAAAGTCAAGGGTGCTTTGATAGAGGGCACTTACTACTTGTCAGATACGGCGGCGCTAATTAGCAGTTTACCTTCCAGAACCGAGCTCATTGCCAGAGTGCTGGCCGGTTTTAACACCCCTGTTTCAGGTTTTGTCACAGTTCTGAATAAGTCAAATGCTAAGTTGGTATATGCTCTAGCAGAGCTAGCCAAAAAGAAGGAGGTGGGTGAGTAATATGGACTTATCAGCAAATGCGCAAAAAGTAATGGAATTAGTGGAGAAATTGACCGTACTTGAGCTTAACGATCTTGTTAAAGCTTTAGAGGACAAGTTTGGCGTTTCCGCAAGTGCCCCTACAGTGGTAGCTGCTGCGGCCACCCAAGCATCTTCTACAGCCGCTCCAGCAGAGGAAAAAACCGAGTTTGATGTGGTTCTTGCGGATGCCGGCGCCAATAAAATAGGTGTTATTAAAGCTGTTAGGGAAATTAATCAATCCTTAGGCCTTGTTGAGGCCAAAACGTTAGTTGAAAGTGCGCCAAAAGTGCTGCTCGAAAGCGCAAAGAAGGAAGCTGCGGAAGAAGCTAAGAAAAAGCTTGAAGCGGCTGGTGCTAAGGTTGAACTTAAATAAAGAAACTGCGGAGCAATTCGCGGTTTTTTTGTTCCCGGGATGCCGACCATCGACCTGGACTCCCGCTTGGAAAGTTGGGGTCTTGGACGGATCATATGATCGGTACTCCTGACCCCCTGAAGTTATAATGTCGAGAGATATACTTCAGGACCGATTTAAACGAGCATCCTAGGAGATTTTAAAAAAATGTCCTACCTTTTAATTTAACTACATGCGAGCTGATTAGTCAATTGAAAGTGCACAAAACAAACTAGGCCACACCCAGTACCTTTGCGAAGAAAACCACTATAGGTAGAATGACCCTAGAAGTTAATCCCGTAAGTACCATAAATAGTAAAATATAGATGCCGTAAGGGGCAAGTTGAATCCACTGCACGGATAGTTTTGGCGGTAACAGCCCGTTAATTACCTTAAAACCATCAAGTGGTTCCAGAGGCAGTAAGTTAAAAACTCCTAGGACTAAGTTATAGATGATAAGGGGACTAACCAGGCCTTTGACCAAAAACTCCAACGGGCTGCCGGATGCGAGGGCGGTAAGCACATATAAAAGTCCGGCGCTGCCAACCGCCAAAAGAAAATTACTTGCCGGTCCTGCCAGGGCTATTAGAGCGGCATCTCTTTTTGGCTTTGCCAGGTTGTAATAGTTAACGGGAACCGGTTTACCCCAGCCAAAACCCACAAAAAGCAGGGTTAAAGTGCCTAGCGGGTCCAAATGAGCCAGCGGATTTAAGGTTATTCTTCCCAGGTTTTTTGCCGTATCATCGCCTAACAGGTGGGCAATGTATGCATGAGAAAACTCGTGGATGGCTATAGAAAGCACCAATGATAGGAACAAAACGACAAACATAAGAGGGTTTTCCAGCAGTATGTTGATGAGACCTTGCATTTACACATTATACGGCAGATGCTAAAATCCATAAACTGTGGTGGACATTGTTAACTATTTTGGAGAGGTGCGCGAGGAGTTTAAGCACGTTACTTGGCCATCCAAAAAAGAGGCTGCACGCTTGACTGTGTATGTTGTAGGTGGTAGTTTGCTTGTTGGCCTTTTTGTAGGCGGAGTGGACAGTGTTTTTGCTGAAGCGCTAAAGTATTTGTTGGTAGGTGACTAAGCTATGGATACAGAGACAAAAGACCAATTGAATAGTACAACGGCTTCTGGCGCTGGGGTTGTGGTTATATCAGACATGCCCTCGGAAGGGGCAAAATGGTACGTAGTCCACACTTATTCCGGCCATGAAAATAAAGTAGCGATAAATCTTAAACAAAGGGCGGAATCTTTGGGTTTTTTGAACAAAATCTTTAGGGTTTTGATTCCTACCCAGAAGAAGATAATAGTTAGTGAAGGCAAGAAAAAGGAGACTGATGAGCACATTTTGCCGGGCTACATTGTAGTGCTAATGAGCATGTCCGACGAGGCGTGGCATCTTGTTAGGTCTACCAGAGGTGTTACGGGGTTCGTGGGGGTTGGCACTACGCCCACACCTCTTCCGGAGTCCGAAGTCCGAACCCTGTTGAAGTTTATGAGAATGGAAGCGCCTAAGTTTGAGGCTAGGTATTCGGTTGGGGATGCGGTAAGGATTACTGACGGGCCTTGGAAAGACTTTGTTGGTAAGGTTGATGAGGTTAACGAGGAACAGGGCAAGGTAAAGGTTTTGGTTTCTGTTTTTGAAAGAGAAACACCCATGGAGTTGGAGTTTGTGCAAGTTACGGCAATTTAAGGATAGGGTAGTATGGCTAAAGAAAAAAAGATCAAAGCGTATGTAAAATTAAACATTCCGGCCGGTAAGGCTAATCCCGCGCCGCCTGTTGGTCCCGCTTTGGGTCAGCATGGTGTGCCGCTAATGGATTTTTGCAAGGAGTTTAATGCTCGGACTAAAAACATGGGGGATGACATTATTCCGGTGGTCCTTACTGTTTTTGAGGATAGGTCATTTACATTTATTACCAAAACTCCCGTTACCTCAAGCTTGATTAAGAAAGCGATAAACATTCAAAAAGGCTCCGGTGTGCCAAACAAAACTAAGGTTGGAACCATTACTAAAAGACAAATTGAAGATATTGCTAAGCTGAAAGCCCCCGACCTAAATGCTCACAGCGTTGCGCAGGCTATGAAAATTATTGAAGGTACAGCCAGATCAATGGGTGTAACTGTGGTGTAATGCTATGACTATTAACGAGGCCATAACTAAAGTTAAAGAGAGCAGCAGAGAAAAGTTTGACGCGTCAATTGAAGTTCACGTTAATTGCGTTTTAGATAAAGAGAAGCAGGAGACTGTTAGACTGGGAGTACTTTTGCCTCATGGTACCGGAAAGTCAAAGAAAATTGCTGTTATGGCTTCCGGCAAGCTAGCTGAAGCTGATTTGGAGCTTACGGAAGATGATATAAAGAGCATCGAGACCGGGAAAATGAAGCCAAAAGTGGATTTTGACGTTTTGGTTGTTGAACCTAGGTTTATGGCAAAGCTTGCTAAAGTTGCTAAGATACTTGGCCCCGCGGGGCTGATGCCTAATCCAAAGAATGGCACTGTTACCGAAGATGTTAAGAAAGCTGTGGCCCAGTTTAAGAAGGGCAGGGTGGATGTTAGAAATGAAGCCAACGGTTCCGTTATTCATACTGTAATAGGCAAAAGGAGTTTTACTGATCAAGCGCTTACAGAGAACTTTCAAGAGTTGATTTCTGCGTTAAGGTCTGGCAAGGCCCAGAAAGTTGGCCAGGACTGGATTAAGAGCGTTTATATATGCTCCAGTATGGGACCCTCTTTTGAGGTTGCTCTTTAGTCAAGAAAGATATCAACCCGATTTTTGGTAGTTCTTAAAATGCCTTTGGCTATGGCGAATTTCTTCTCTGTTTTTAACCCTTTGTCTATAATGATGTAATTGCGCACTAGACTTATGAAGTTGGCGTGTTGGGGTAAGATATCAAATTCCCCCTTATCGTTTAGGCCGGTGACCGTTTCCACCCCGCCCTTATGGAATACTCTGTCCTGACTTTGCATGTTTAAGAATAACTTAATATCTTTTGGTATGGTGTTAAGCATTGGTTTTTAGGCTGTCCAAGGTACTGATATAAGACAGTTTATAGGCGGGGATCGTATCGCATTTACCTTGGATTATAGCTTTGACGTCTTCGATTGTTTTTGCTAAGGGCACATATGCACCGGGTTTACCTGTTTGGCCGGAGGAAACAAAGAAATCTTGTGTCATATAGTACCGGAGTTTTAATACCCGCTCGTACGCCGTTCTGTCTTCTTCCGATAATTCTGCTTCACCCACAAGGGATACAATTCTTTCGAGTGACGCGCCCTTTTTGAGTAAGGCTAGTGCGGAAGATACAGCATCATAGTGGTTAGCGCCCAACGTTTTCTCATTAATAGCTGACGAAGTGGACATTAGAATGTCAATGGCTGGCATTCTTCCGTCGCGATAGACGTTACGTGAGAGTACTATAGAGCTGTCAAGGTAGCTCAGCACAGATTGCACAGCTTGGTCGAGAATATCATCCGCAGGTAAGTACACGGCTTCGATTGTTGTGATGTAATTTGAGCCCTTTGGTACGAGCCTTTCGTGTAATTGTGCCATTTCAGATGTTAAAGTGGGTTGATAACCATCTTCGGAGGGTAAGTCACCCATAAGTAGGGCTAGTTCATTGCCGGCCTGCGCGTACCGAAATATATTGTCTATAAAGAATAGTACATCTTTTTTCATCTCATCTCTAAAATATTCGGCAATTGTCGCGGCAGAATATGATGTTAGGTATCTTACGGATGGATTATCACCCATTGTGCCAAAGATAAGCGCTGTAGAGTTTAATACACCTGTTTGTGTGAGTTCTTTGTACAGTTCATGACCTTCTCTAGACCGTTCTCCAACTCCACAAAAAAGAGATATATACGTTTCTTTCTCCCTATTAATTATATTATGCAATATTTCAGTTAATAGCATTGTTTTTCCAACTCCGGCACCGCCGAACAGGCCGGTTTTACCGCCTTTAACTATTGGGCAGAAGAAGTCCACCGACTTTATTCCGGTTTCGAGCATTTCTTGCCCACCTTTTACTTGCCATATTTTTGGACTGCTACCGAAGATAGGTTGTTCTATGGCGCGCGATATCTCACCTAATCCGTCTTTTTCCTTTCCAAACATGTCAAGTACTCTAGAAAGCACACTCGGGCCTACAGGTACGGTAGGGGATTTACCGGTGTCTACTACGTATGACTGCCTTGATATTGAATTGTGGCCCTCTAAAGCAATACAGGTTAGGGTGGAGGTGCTTTTCCACTTCAAGCCTATCAGCTTTACGTTTGGATTGTCCTTTAGTGTTAGGATGTTATTAATGGCGGGCTTGCTGGTCCCGTAAAAGTCCACTTCCACCACGTAGTCCCTTACTGACTTAATTCTGCCTAAATTGTCATCTATTTTTTCCATTGCGAAACTCCTAATAGGTTGTTAATTTGCTTTTTGTTTAACTCGCGATGCTTAATTTTCATTGATGTAAGTGTGTTCTTTGTGAGTTCTTTGGTTATGTTTTGCACTGCCGAGTCCAGACTAACCATCCGTGAGCCAAATTTTGCCAATGCGGATTCGTAGGCCGACTGATCAAAGAAAGTATGTCGGAATTGCTCTTCAAAAGTTTCCAATACCAGGTCCAAAGTCGGTTCAAATATGTATGTTTCGTCTTTTAGCGCCGAGTTTTTACTGGTATTAGCCACTTTTGCTTCTCTTGATATTGTTGTTACAGTGGGAACTTGTTCGGTAATGCTTTTAAATACACCGTGATAAACCAATATGTTCCTATATTGTCCGGCGTAACTAAATATTTCTTTCAGTTGGTAGGCCAGGTTGGTGGCGCCGTCGCCTAGGTCAAAATACTTGTAATCGCGTTTGTCTCCCTGGATAGCCATCCAGCTTTTTCCCAGTCTACCAGCCACTGCCAAATCACTGGCCTGGTTAGTTTTGGTTGCCGGATTTAGGTTTTCTTTAACAAATAGGTCAAAAACCTCTTTTACAATGCTGCCATACAGCCCTGTGTTTGCGGTCATTACAAGTGCCAGGCGGTCCTTTTTTTGCTGTGGTGTACTGCTGGCAGTTCTGGCAGGGTTCTCTACATAGGCTTTCTGCGCCTGAATATACACATCGAGTAGTTCAGTGTAAAACTCCCTTGTTCTTGTGACATTGCTTTTAATCTTGCGCATTCTCATAGCCGCAACCTGTTGATATATATTAACTAAGCCCTGTATAGTATTTAGATCACTAATTTGTTGTACAACTTCTTTATAAGTCATGTTTAGTCATTCATAAGAGATCGGTTTGTTTAGAGCTCACTAATCCGAGCAGCTTGTTGAGCTCGTCACACGACTCCACCATTTTATCAACGGTGGTTCTGTAACTGGCGTCAGTTTTGTAGCTTTGGATTATCTTGTTTCTTTGGACCACGAGCTGTTTACTGTCACTGTCTTTAAAAGCTTGACTCCATATTAGGGTGAAGAGGACAATCTGAAGGTTGGTTGGTAAAATCTCCTCCGACGTTTGGTTAAATAAGCCTTGAGTTAGTCTGTCACCCATTGTCAAGGTCGACTTAATACCCTCATTAATTTCTGCACCAAAATGGACAAAACTCTGTGTTCTTTCTAGAAGTGTCAAAAAGCTTCCTAGCTCACGGCTGATCGACCACTTAAGCTTTGTCTGGGTTTGTCTGCCTACTCTAGTGACAGACAGAAAGTAATTTACTGCCGGTTTTCTGCCTTGCAAAAACAGCTCCTTGTCAAAATAAATGTGTCCGTCAGTAATTGACATTAAGTTAGTTTGAATATAGCCGGAAAAATCGCCTTCCACTGACTCTGCCACCGGAAAGCAGGTGATGGAGTTAATACCATTCTTTGTCTTAAAATAGCCGGCTCTTTCCAACAATCTTGAATGAGTATAAAAGACATCTGCCGGATATGACGATCTGCCCGGGAACCTACCGGCAGCTAGAGATAGCTCTCTGTAGTATTTAGCGTGTGTTGTCAGGTCATCCAGTACCAAGAATACATCTGTGCCCTTGTCCAGAAAGTGCTCGGCTATGGCCATTGCGGTATATGGGGTGAGGTAGATTAGGGCGGGAGAGTCAGCCGCGTACGAGCTTACTATCACACTCCGGTTGAGTATGTCATTCTTTACCATATAATCCGCAATTTTTTTTGACTCAATCAAACTTTTACCTATTCCGGCATATATACATACGGCTCCCTTTTTGGCTTGATTTAGCATTGTTTGTAATATAAATTCGGTCTTGCCGGATTTTCGGTCACCAATAATAAGCTCTCTTTGGCCCTTGCCAATGGGTACCATCATGTCTACAACAGCAACACCGGTTTCAAAATATTGATTCAGTTTTACTCTCCTGTCTATACCGGGAGGTTTGGCTTCAATGTTTCTGTACTCTTCTACCTTTTTAAGGCTCAACTCTTTACGGATTTCGTTGCCTAGTGGGTCAACAGTGAGTCCAAGGAGATAGTCGCCGGCGGGTATTTCCAAATAGCTGCCTGTTCTACACACCCGTTCACCCAAAACTGTTTGGGTAGAGGATATATTTACTATTTCCACTGAATCTGGCAATAAAGACATAGTTTGTCCCACGGCGCCGTTCTCGAACAAAACGATCTCTTTGCTTTTTAGGCCTGGCAGGCCGGAAACACTGATAATAGGCGGATTAATACCTTCTACAAAGCCAATTTCCCCTGTGTCGTTTAGCAGTTTTGCAAAATCATCGCTCGTATAGGTTTTATAATCATACCTTTTCATTTAGTGTCTCCTTTATTAGTTTGTCTAGCGACATATCTATGTACCGTCCTTTGTAGGCTAACCGAATACCCCCGGTTAGATTGTCGGCCTTTGTCAGGTCAACAATTGAACTAGCATCCACATGCTCGGCAACCCAGTTATACGCAAAGAGATAAAGTTCTGGGGATGGTTCCGTGGCTATGTCGATTTTTACTTCGGGCAGCACCTGCAGCTGTTTTTTTACCGCGTCCAGCCAAGCACGGTCAACATTTTTACTCATAATTGCATCCCTAAACTGTGGGATACTAAGGAGTACTGGGTAAAGATTTTCCGGCAGGGGGGTGTTTCCTGCTAGATATGTATCAACAGACAGGGCAAAGGCCTCTAATTCCAGTAGTAGTGCTCTCTTGCTCTCTGTGGTTTTAACGGAGCTAGCCAGGTCTTTGCTAGAAATAGCTTGGGGCATATAGGAAATATATACTGCCTAAGGTTTTTTTTCAATAATTTCTCTTAAAACGCAAAAAAACCCATTGACACCTGCCTGCAGATTTAATAAACTGATATAAGTTTG
>Ga0075577_15_pt1 | contig 45982 bp, 49 predicted proteins | sample RifGroA2_FD_68193 | JGI IMG/M metagenome (GOLD analysis project Ga0075577, IMG submission 68193) | candidate division WWE3 bacterium GW2011_GWA2_44_16 | reverse complement strand
ATCAGCCGATGAGTACATCTAAATTCTCGCATAGCGAGTTTTCTATTTTAGCTTATATCTACCAGTTTACACTGGTAGTTTTACGCTCGAATTATAAAGTGGGGGGGGGAAGGTAAACATCCGGGTTCTAAACCACATCCTTATGAAACCTCTTGTGCACGTCTTTTAGCTGTTTGTTGGTAACGTGGGTATATATTTGCGTGGTGGAAACGTTAGAATGTCCAAGCAGCTCCTGAACACTCCGCAAATCGGCACCCTCGCGCAAAAGACCGGTAGCAAAGGTATGCCGCAGAGTATGCGGTGTAGCTTCCACGGCGATTCCCGCCCTTAACGTATACTTTTTCACCAGTCTTTGCACACTTCTTGGTGTCAACCGCAGGCTTTCTCCATCTTTGTCGTTAACTTGCATTCTTTTTCCCGAGTACCGCAAAAACAAGGGCTTAAAGTCGTCTTTTCTTGTGGCTAAATATCGGCCAAGCCAGTCAATAGCCGAAACGCTCAAGTAAACTGTGCGAATTTTTCTGCCTTTTCCTATAACGCTAAACTCGCTGGTGTCCAAATTTATGCTATCTATGTTCAAATTGCAAAGTTCCGAAACCCTCAACCCCGTGGAAAAAAGCACCTCCAACAAAGCCCGATCCCGCAGTCCGGAACGCTTATTTAGGTCCTGAACCTCAAACAACAGCCTCAATTGGTCTTCTTCAAGCACTTTTGGTAGCCGCGGATCAGGTTTACCTAAAGTTATCTGCTCTGGTGGTAAAACTTCCAACTTTTCCTCTGTTATCATATATTTCAAAAACGCCCGAATCGCCACCAAAAAGGTTTTTTGGGTTGACCGCTTAAACTCCGCTTGCGATTTTGTGCTAATTCTACGGTTTAAATCCATGCGGTACTTTCTTATTAGCTCATTATCAAGATCTGACATGGCAAGTACGGACTTTTTTAAACCGGCCTTCATCCAGTTGAGCAAATCCCATAAGTAAAAGTGGTACATCTTGATGGTATTTTGACTTAGGTTTCTATCCACCTCGCAAAACTCCAAATACCTTAGCATGTAGCCCTCAAGTCCCTGTGTAGCCGATATAGATGTAGTCTTTTCCATAAAGTTTTAACCTAGGGCATTCTAGAGCCTCACGTGTAGTTGTTGCCACAACCACGCCTTAATGCTAACGTGAAGGTCAGTTGAAAGACCTGTGTCTGCACACTCATTATATAGCAACGAGTAGGGGAATTGCTCGGGAATAAAACCGATGGCAAGAAGAGGTAAATAAGCTAAACAAGTAAAGAGTTTGCAAGCAGGGAAGTAATAGACTTTTTTAACTAGTTACGCAGATCATAAACAGCAAAATAGACAAAAAAGTTTTTTGTAAATATTTGTGCTCAGATTTCGCAAGGGGATAGTCAGAAGCGACATTTATCAGACGTCGTATAATGTATGTTTAACGACATCCAATAACGGATATAGGCCAAGAGAAGTAAAAAGCACTATAGCAACCCGGAAAACGGGGAGTGGGCTACGAAATGAAGTATATAATACGCTGGTATTCGCCTACATCCTCTATTTATTTAGCAAATGGTCATCACACATTCAACCCAAAAGACTCACAGCCCAACCCCGCTATATGCGCCTTAAATACGGTTATCCACAACCTACGCTTGGGAAAAATATATGACAAACCTACAAAAGATAATATGACAATATGCATTGTGAAATAGTATGACAGGGGTTTTAGCACTATACCCTATAGTATGACAGCCTTTCGGAACTCCACTCCCCTGCCCTGCCGGTACTACAGCGTTAGCTAGGGCTTAAACACTATCAGTATGATAAAGAAAAAAACACTGATAAACGCGTAATCATATATCAGCCGTTTGCCTAACGAGTTTTTTAGATACGACTGCATGTAACCCAAGCCCAACAAAAACACCGAAGAAACAAAAATACCCCTTAAAAACGACTCCGTCGGGAAAAACAGGATACAAAACGCCGACCAGCTAACCAGGCAGCTTAAAGAAATAATAAGTGTCAGTTTTTCCGGCTTAGTAGTGGTTTTAACGTCGCCGGCGTAGGAGTACACATAGTGAAAATAGTTAAAAAAAGCCAGGGTAAATAAAGTTAAAAATATAATCTGAACCAGCGGATTTACATTAATCTTAAACAGAGTGGTAAACAAGGAGATCGACACACCTAAGAGTACAATTTGTACCCAGCTAAGTGCCACACGGTAGACCGGAATGCTCTCTTCCCTGCTGCCTACAACAACAACAAGGTTATTGAGTAACAAAACACTATAAAGCATGGCGGCGTAGAAAAAAGCCAGCACTATCTTAATTGCAACCGTAAGGTTTGGATAATATATAAAGGACAAAAAAGCCGAAAGCACTAAAGTGGAAATCATAAACGAGCCGTACGCAAACGTTCTAAAGCTTCTATCTACACCTTCAAAATAATGCAGCACGTAGCCAAAACCCGCAGAAACTAAAATTGCAGCTAGGGTGTAAATAACCAGGGTTTCAAACTTCATGCTCTCCCCTACCAATAAAAACCTTTGGGCAAGCAAAAAGGCAAACGCCACTAGAGCGCCAGAAAAAATAACGTATTTAAACTTCTTAATGTTGATCTTACCAGCTAAGAGCTGGTACCAAGCTGCCAAGCTTTTAGTGATACCGGCTAGGCTCATATACTTTTCGACAAATGGCATAAAGCCATGGCTACAGCATCGTTTGCATCGTCAGGCTTCACTACCTCCGTAAGGTTAAAATAAGTCTTTACTGCCTCCTGCATTTGCGATTTCTCCGCCCTACCGTAACCCGTTAGCACACACTTAGCCTGCAAAGCAGTGTATTCAAACACGTCAATGCCAGCTTCGGCGCCAACAAGTAAGCTAATGCCTCTAGCCTGGCCAACGGTAATCGCGGTCTTCACGTTAGTGTTAAAAAACAACCGCTCCACAACCATTAAATCGGGCTTGTACTTTTTGCACAAAGAGCCAAGTTGAAGATGTAAGTATTTTAGTCTTCTGGGCATATCCAGATCTTTACCGGTTGTAATAACGCCAGCAGTAACTATTTTGGGTAACTTTTTCCCTCCAACACCCTTATCAACCTGAACAAAAGCGTAACCCGTTTTGGCAGTGCCCGGATCAATGCCTAAAATCAGCATAGTGAATTTAAAAGTTCGTCAGGAACCTTAACATTAGTAAAAACTTCAGAAACGTCGTCTAAATCCTCCAGTGCCTCTGCAAGAGCCAAAATAGATTTGGCTTTAGCCGCATCTCTCACTTCAATGTCAAACGCGGGGTTTTGCAGGTCAGAAAAAATGTATGCAGTGCTACCTGCACTGCCTAAAGACCCACCGTATCTGTTAAACAGCCCTCTGATTTCAGAGACTGTCCTGTTCCTGTTATCAGTTAAGACATGAATATAAAAGGCCACGCCTTCTGGTCCATAACCCTCGTAAATAACCTCCTCGTATTGTGCCCCCTCTCCCCCGCCGGAACCCTTCTGGATTGCTCGCTCAACATTGTCCCTTGGCATTCTGGCCTCTTTGGCCTTGTCTATAGCCAGTCTAAGGGTGGAGTTGCTTTCAGGGTCTGAGCCCTTTTTAGCGGCTACCGTTATCGCCCTGGTAAGTTTGGTAAACACCTGGCTCTTTTTGGAATCGTTAGCCGCCTTATCCCGTTTAATTGTTGCCCATTTGGAATGCCCCGACATAATGACCCTTATATAATAGCATATCTAGTCACTTGACATTGCCGACGTATCTGATACTTTAACACTCATGCAAAGCGACATTGCCGGACTGGAAAAGAAGGCTATCAAGGCTGCTGTGGCGTCAGACTGGCCTTGCGCCAGAGACATTAACCTGGAAATCCTCAAAATCGAACCCGCTAACCTAACCGCCAAAATACGACTCGGCAAGGCCTATTTAGAGCTTAAAGAGTTTGCAAAAGCCAAAAAATTCTTTAGAGAAGTCCTGGGATTAGACCCTATCAATACGGTTGCTTTAAGGAACCTGGAATTTGCCAAAGAAGAAAAACGTGTTGGCAATACACAATGCGGGTACAAAAATATCATCAAAGAGCCTGCCACCAGCTGTGTAGCTTCTATTAACATTACAGCTAAGGGTATTACAGCTTCAAGAATACCTTCCGGACTTACCCTAGAACTTAAAATCTTGTCAGGATCCACTAAGGTTTTTGGGTTAATTAAGGACAATAAGATCGAACTGGGGGCTGTAACCGATGATAAAGTTCACAAAAAGCTCAAGGCTGGTAAAGATCAAGGGGCCAATTTCACCGCTGACTTCGTTAAAGGCGCTGATAAAAATGCGTCAATAATAATCAATGCAACCATGCCAATATTTGACGGTGAACGGCAGGATGTTAAACCCTACACCAAGCGTGATTTTACTGACAGCGATAGCGAGCCTGAGCTAGTTATTGAAGAAAACTAATTGCTCGGAAAAACGGATTTCCAGCGCTTCCCCACCGCTACCGTAGACTTTGGTCATTCTTTATCTTGTCAGCTTCAGCACTTTTAGTGGTTTCTTTTCTAAACCTTTTTAGCGCAAGGGTGCAATACGGCACGTCTTGCACGCCAGCGGGAATAGTACCGTACATCCTCTGACCATCGGTGAACTGATTAAAGTCTACAGCAGTTTGAGATACCGGATAGTTTTTGCCTTCCGGCGTTACAAAAACCCATAAGCCATTATCTTTGTACAGAGTGCCTTCAAGTTCTGCCCGTTCTACCTTTTTAGCCTGTCTAAACCTATCCTCGCCGTTGTGCAAGTACCTTTCCAGAATATCGCCATATGCAAGCTCGCTCTTTGCTGCATAATTTGCCTGCACTTTCACTTTTCGGCCGTCTGGCAAAACCATATCGGACCCGTCAAAAAAACCCGAATCCAGCACAGTTATAGCAGCAGGAGGTTCGGCCGCCGGTGCTTGAATCTTTGGCAATCGTTCAACTTGCCTAACTGGCTCCTGCACTTCTGGCGTCGGCCTTGCGATTGTAGGCTCTGGGTTCCTCAAAGGCACAGGAGGTTTCACAGGCGCAGGTGAAACCGTGGTTCCCACGACTTTAGTGTCTATAGCTATTGCCATACCTTTGTCAAAGTTGGTATCTACCCACTTGCGAATTTTGTCCTCAATCTCGGCCTTGGCAACGCCGTACTTTTGCCTGCTAAGCTCCAACACCCAGTCTTTATTTGTGGACTTGGCAACTACACACTCATCTTCAACCCATGGCAACAGTATCTTGGCCGAAAACGGTAGTGACGTCATCCCATTCATCATCAGCTTGATATACACATGAAACCGTTCCAAAGAAATGATGTCGGTGTCCGTGAAGTACGGAGCAAATTCGGCGGCTAGGGCTTTAGCATCTGGCGTGCCTAAAGAAAAAGTGGCAATGGTACCAACGTTGCCAAGCACAGCCTTAAGCAATTGTTCAGGCAGTTGGGCGGTATACTGGTGGGTTAAATACAAACCCAAACCATATTTTCTGGATTCGGAGAGTATTGACTCAAAACTGCCAGTAGCAAAGTTTTGAAACTCGTCAACGTACAGGTAAAACGGCCGGCGTTGGTCGTACCTAATATTAGCTCTTTGTAAAGCAAAAAATTGGATACGTGAAACCAAAAGCGCGCCTAACAAATTGGCGTTGTCCTCCCCTATCTTGCCTTTGGAGAGGTTCATTAGCAAAATCTTGCCGGAGTTCATGGCCCCTTCTATATCTATAGTGGACTTCCTCTGGCCCAAAATATTCCTGATTGTCGTTGAGGCTAAAAATCTGTTCACCTTATTTTGAATAGGCGCTATCGACTCGGTTATTAGCTTAGGGTTATTCTTCATGTTCTTAAATTCTGTGTCCCAAAACTTGTGCACCACCGGGTCCGAAACGTTGTGTAAAATAAACTTGCGGTAGTTTTCATCCTCTAGGAGCCTTGTAATACCAAGCATAGTGGTTCCCTGCACCTCCAAAAGCGTAAGAATTGAGTAATTAAGCAAATATTCAAGCCTGGGGCCCCATGAGTAGTCAAAATGGTGCTTAATGGCCGAAACCAGCGCGGAAGCCATCAAGTTCTTTTGTGAAATATCCGAAAGCTCCAACAAGTTAAGCCCCACCGGCATTTCGGTGTCCGACGGATCAAAATAAATTACATCATCTACCCGATTTTCCGGAATGCGCTCCAGAACCTTATCTATTGTCTCACCGTGGGGATCCAGCACGCCAACACCAAAACCATTAGCAATGTCCTGCGAGATCATGGTTTCAAAAAGCGTGGACTTGCCGGTTCCGGACTTACCTATTACGTACATGTGTCTCAACCGATCATCACCGTTAGCGAGTCCAAATCGCACTTTTTGGTTTCTAAACACCGTGTCGGCAATAAAAGTGCAATCTTTAATGGGCAGTCCTGCCGGCGGCTCCGATTTACGCGAGTAAGACCAACCGATGTTCGGCGTTTCAACTTCTTGAGACGGCAAATGATACATCGACCCCAACTCTTCCACATTTAAAATAAAGGAGTCGACCTCGGCAAACTTACATTCGGCAAAAGCGGTGTAAGCCTCCCTGCCAACCGTATTGCCACCAAGCACCAAACTATTCAAGTTGGTGGTGGAAAACTGGTTAAAGGAGGCTACAAGGTCTCTGGTGGTTTGATCCACCCTGGCACCCGACTTTGATCCCACCAATATTCTAACTTCTACCTGAAAACCCATCTTGGCCATTTTGTTCTCAATCGAGTTGACTTCCATTTCCTGAACAATGGTGAGTTTGGGTGTTGGTGTAACGCCTTTAGCATCTCTACCGGCCTCGGCGGTGTATGATCCACCAAAGATCATGGCTGCCTCGCCAATCACCCTAGTAAAGATGCTCCATAATTCCGTCAAAATTAACATGAGCAGGCTTTGCAGTGTGGAAACGTTTTTAACCTTTTTGCCGGTTTTTGCCGCAGAAACGTAGTCATTACCCTCTTTCTGCCAAACGTCCCCTACAGGTTTAGCAAGTACCTGAAAGCATATGGCCTCCCCATCTCCTAATTGAGACATCGAAGAAGTAATCGAAGCCATAGAGTCAATTTCCATATCGTTATAGGTTTTTAGGGGAAAGATATAACGTTTGCTCTCCACAAGTTTAGACATCTGCCAAATAGCAACGTCTTCATACACCGGCAGATTTTCAGCTACACGTATAATCTGGGCAGATGGATAATTTGAGTAGATCTGGCTCTCAACAAAATTTACCGCCCGTTCAGAGCATACGGAATAGAACTTAATACCCAAACCGGGCCTAGAAACAACCTCAAAGCTAAAATACTCGTTACCCTCATCCTTGGACTTCAAAAGTCCGTGCAAGGATGAAAACAGGCTTTCCATTGCCAAAGCGGCCGTCTTAAAGGTCTCATCCTCATTGGTAACCCGCGGAACCTTGATCTCCAGTATAACCTTGTTGCTGGTTAGTGAGAGGAAACTCCCTGTTTTTTTGACTTTCTTTAAAGCGAATCCAGCACCTATTAAAATCAAAACAAACAAAACTAGCGCATAGATCATTTATCTCCTTTGAAACACAAAAACCCTCGCACAAATCGGCGAGGGTTAGAAAGGAGAGACTTAATCTAGTCTACTGAACAAGCGGTAGGATGTCAAACCCCGAAACAACAATCACGTCTCCTCTGTCAACCAAGTCTTCATCCAGACCCAAAGCCTCACTTCGACTAACTAGTCTGGCAGAAGGAAAGCTCGCCAAAAGTTTTTTAACGGTAGGTGTTGCAAAGTTATCAGTTATGATAAGACTTCGCTCATATAAGTTTACGGTATTACCTATAAGTATCACTTTCATGCCGGCGTTTTGACACATGTCGGAAATGATTTTGGCCAAATCGGAACTGCCCGTACCATTTAGCACAACAACGTCTAAAGCTTCAGCCGAAACGTCACTGTTTAGGGCAATATCTCTAAATTTAGCATTCATATCCGCAACCTCGGCAAACTCGTACAGCTCTGTGTCCCCTGGTTCAAGTCCGTTGGTAAAGAGAAAAAAGTCAATCACTTCGCCTGAACTCATGTTAGTGCCAACTCCTCTTCCAAAAGCGGAAAAGTTCCACGGCAAAAGCATTTTTATGCCGCCACCAAAGACGCTTTGATCGATGATGCCATAGGTATCGGTTGGTGCAATAATGTATCTATCTATGGTGTATGCAGTAAGTTTTCGAACAGCGTCACTTAATAACTGGGATTCGTTCGTGTCGTACAGCAAAGCCTTGCCTATCTGAACGGCTTTGCCAATTTGCTCTTCGCCAAGTTTGCCCGGCATATCAATGGCCTGAGTAGGAGAAATAGCAAAGGCAAAAAGCTGTTTGTCCTTTTTTTGAATAATCAACAGCTTAAGACTAGTTATCATTTCGTCATCGCCTTTTTCTGCCAAAAGAACCGAATATACATCTGTGTTCTTTAAGTCACTGGCGTTAGAACTTAAGGCCGAAACAACAGGAGATATTAACCCCCTAACTAAAAAAAAAGTGACTAAAAGCAAGAAAGCCCCAGCCGAAAGGAGCGCGGGTTTTAGGGTCCTGTTTCGTCTTTTTACATACAAAGACTGTCTCTTTCTCTTATGGGCAGTAACAGTACGCACACTATTCTTTTATCACACTGAACACATTTTGTGAATAGCTTTAAAATTCTGCGGCTAAAGTAAGGGGGGAAGCAAACTTCCTAACTAGCCCGTGGTTATCAGTAAATTCTATAGTCTTAGCGTGGAGCATCATTCTCGTAAACGGTGTCTTATGAGCATTGAGTAAATTTTTACCTAGGTATTTGATGTCACCTACAATCGGGCGGCCTAACGCCGCCAAATGCACGCGAATCTGATGTGTTCTACCAGTCTCCGGCATACTTTCCAGATACGAGTAGTCTTGTCCGGCAATTTTTAGCTTCTGAATAAGCTTAAACCTAGTAACCGACTCCCTACCCCGCTCTCCCACCGCAAATTTTACCCCAACCCTTCTATCTCGCCCTACTGGAGCGCGAATCTCAAAGTCAGTATCTTTAACCCAACCATGAACTAATACTTCATACGTCTTCTTCACCTGTCTAGTACGAAAAAGCTCGGATATATAGTCAAAAGTCGCCCGATTTTTGGCTACTAGCATAACGCCAGATGTTTCTTTATCCAGTCTATGCAAAATACCCAACCGAAGCACAAAATCGGTTACGCCGGTCCCAGGTTTCACCTCGGTTCTTGTACCTAACCATTCCAAAACACTGTCTTGGATATCACCGGATTTTAAATCGCCAACGCTCACCCCAACGGGTTTATCAAGCACTAATAGGTCGCTATCTTCATATAGCACCGTAATATTGGCGGGCATACTCGTTAAGCGTATTTTTGCAGGACGGTTTGGATCTCACCGGCAATCTTATCGGGAGTAATTTCTGACTTGACTAAAAAGCCGTCGGCACCCATGTCAAAAAGCTCTTCGGCAACAGATTCTATGTTGAGGTTTGTTAATACTATAACTGGTTTGTTCCTAACCTTGTCGTTTGATTTTATAGCCTTAAGAATTTGAGTGCCATCCTGGCCGGGAAGCATAATGTCTAGCAGCATTAAGTCCCACTCTTCGGCTAGCGCCTTTGCCGCAGCAGTAGTTCCATCCCCCACCCCACTAACATCATAACCAGCGGCAAACAAAAACTCCGAATACAGGTTTCTAATATCGTCCTCATCTTCAACTAACAAGATGCGAGTTTTTCTGGCTTGAGTATCACTCATCTTCGGCTTTGCGCGAACAGTCAAGGCACTTGGTTGCTTGCGGAAAGGCTTTAAGTCGAGAAAGGTCAATTGGACTCTTGCAAGTTTCACAAATACCGTAAGTACCTATTCTCACCTTGGCAAGGGCTTTCCTTATCTCTAACCTAGCCGCCTGAATTATGTTTAGTCTGGCCTGCTGGATAGTTTTTTCAATGTCTTCCACTGTGTCATCAGTGAATTCGGCGTTTTCGTTTACTCTTCCCGGCTGCATGTATGGGTCGGACTTTGTAACTATCTCCTCTTCGTTCTTTAATTCCCTACTTCTTTTCCACAGCTTCAAGACCAATTCTCTAAGCATTGTGGGCGGTATGATCACGGACTTTAAGTTTGCCATATAGAACCTTAATTCTCGCCACCAGGATTACAAGTGTAAGTGTAAACAATGCGGCAATAAATATCAAGTCGGCAGTAAAGTTTTTGTATGCTGCCCCCGCGGCTAAACAAAACAACAAGGCAACCACACAGTACAATAGCCCCGACTTAGCAACTAGTTCCCGATATTTGGTCAAAAAATATGCAATAACAAAAAGTAATACCGGTGCTATAACATAAAATGGTTTTATGCCAACTCGTAAGTTAGTAAGCAGCACCCAAAATGCCGAACCCAAAACCATGGAAATGGCTAATTCATCTAAAACCCTATATACTGACCAACCTTTAGTAAGCGCAAAAAAGCTCACTCCTAATACAAACCCAAACAAAAGGGAAAACGGATTAAGGTTGAGCTGGGCAAAGCTAAAGCCTCTGGTACTTACTACGCTATATATCAAGGTGATAAAAAGTGAAAAAAGCATGCCAGAAAAGACAAGGTCAAAAGATGCCTCCTGATCAAAACCATCTTTCCTAGACTCTGCCCAAAAGCTATACAAACCCGCTAGAATCGGCAAGACTAGTGTAAGTGTGGCAGTAACTTCGGTTATGGGAAAGTCCATATATCAAGATAATACAACATCTAGGCTTTGGATATGTACTCACCGGTGCGGGTGTCTAGTTTTACTATGTCTCCAATTTTGATAAACATTGGAACTCTGGCTTTTATGCCATTTTGTAGTTCGGCGTCTTTATAAACATTAGACACAGTATTGCCTTTAAACCCCGGCTCGGTGTAAATCACTTCAAATACTTGGGAGTTTGGCAGATCCACAGATATTGGCTTATCCTCAAAGTAAACTACTATTACGTTTTCGCCCTCTTTTAAGTAAGCACCTTGGCCGGCAAGAGCATCCTCACCAATTAAAAACTGTTCGTAGGTTGCCGGGTCCATAAAAAAGTACCCAGAGCCGCCCTTATACAGATATTGAGCGGTTTTTCTGTAAACATCGGCCTCCTCTACAGTGTCGGACGCCACAAAGCCTCTTTCCAGCACACTGCCTGTTAAAAGGTTTTTAGCTTTGACTTTAACGTTGGCCCCGCCCCTTGCCGACTTGATATGCTCATATCTCACCACCAGGTAAGGTGCGGCGCTGGCTTTAAAGATTTTGCCGTTTTTTAGGTCTGTAGCGATCATAAACCATGAGATTATATATCTTTTCAGAGTCTATATGCAGACTTATTCGGCTACGGCCCCGGTGCCTTTCACCGAACCAATTACAACTGGCCCGGAGTCTCTTTCCAGCCACTCTCCCAGCTCTTCTATAGTATACCACCCGTATCTATACGCTTTCTGACGTCTCGGGTTTATAAAAAACTGCATAACGCCTCCGCTAAGCCTCCACCTGTTACTGTTAAAGTAAAAGACACGGTCACAAATATTAGTTGCATCGTTCAACCTAACTGCCTCTATTATCCCTTTTATAATAACACCCCTTGTTTGCAGTAGCTCATCGTCATAAGCCGGTTCCCACTTTGTCACTAGATCGCGCAAGTGACTAATAGAGTAATTACCTACAGGCATACCATAACGGTTTCCAGCGTCAACTATTACTAAGTGGAGGTTATCAGGATAGCCGTGGTCAAACTCGCCAAAATAAGCCGGTTCTGGCATTTTTTTATTAGCACAACTTTCAAAAAAAGCTGCCCTGAAACGAATAGAGTCACTATACTTAGGAAACGCAAAGTCTCCGAGAATCCCGTTATAACCAACAACCAAGTCCACGTACCCCGCTTCAACAAGCAACAAGCGTAATTTATCATATGTAACCATTGGGACTGATAAGCGGCTTGCCAATGGTTCCTCTCCATATTCCAAATAGCCACAAAGAAATCCCCTGCATTCTTTATCGAAATATTTCAGTTAAATATCCGACACACAGTCTAATTTGATAATGGCGGTTTCATACCAAGACTTATGTGAGGTCTGTGGTAATGATACCTATTTAGAAACTGCTCTACAACCAATGTTAGTTTAGGCAAATCGCTTTGGCTATACCTAACCCACCCAAGACACTCCTTTCTTACAGTTTTATTAAAGGTTTCAATAAAAGATTGTTCATTCTTCTTATACGGCCTAGCTATTCTGTGGATATCTGTGAAGCTTAGTACGTTATCCTTAAACTCAGCCTCAAACTCGGATCCTCCGTCGGTTTGAATGAGCTTAGAAAAACCATTAAAACGCCTAGGCATGGTTGTTTTAAGGAAGAAATACCCATCAAGTGCTGTTAAAGAGGGTTTAAGTATTACATCTGCTTCTTTGGAAAAGATATCGACAGCAGTGAAAGCAAAAATATCTCCAAAATCCACTGTGTCCATCTGTATTACTTCCCTTGGTTTAACAGCGTTTGGTAACTCTCCTCTTTTAATGTTTTTGCACCATTTTGATTTAATCTCATATTTTTCAGCTAGTATGTCATAAATTTTGGTTACAGAGAGATCTATATTATGCTCTAGTTTAAGAAAGTATCGGATCTTTTGACCACAACAATCAAACTCACGTTCACGGATGCTCCATACGTACTTTTTAATTAGGCCATCAGCCTTACGGGGAGCTCGAGTACCTTTTTTGGCGTTCACATAGTCCTCCAAGAAAGCTCCGAGGCCAATCTCCTTGATTTTACTAATCCAAATACCAATAGTTTCCCTGTTTTTATTTAGTCTTTGAGCAATGTGCGTATTAGGAACTCTTTGCTCAAAGAGTTCCCAGGCTAGAACTATTTTAGTTGTATTTTCCATCTCCATATTTTAATGGAGTGTCGGATTTCTAACTAAACATTCCGGAGATGTACGGGCTGTAACACCGAAGCACCCTTTCCGAGCAAAAATTATGGTGCCGTGGGTGGGAGTTGAACCCACACAGGATTGCTCCTAGCGGTTTTTGAGACCGCCGCGTATGCCATTCCGCCACCACGGCTTAATGTGAGAGATTATAGCATTAGCAGCCCGGGAGGGCTCAATTTCATCAAAGCTGTTTGGTATATGTTTGGGTGTGGTGAACCGAGGGCCGGCTGCTGGTGCAGGTAGGTTCGCGTACTGCGGACTTTTTTGCTTCTATTACTTCCCTGGCGCGTTGGTCTCGGCCTCAAAGAACCTCGTCCTGTCGGCCTTAAAGAACAAGTCTATTTCCCCGGTAGGGCCATTTCTATGTTTGGCTATCAGTAGTTTGTGGTTGACTCTATCCTCCTCGTTTGGCCGGTATAAAAACATCACCACGTCTGCATCTTGTTCAATGCTGTTATGAACAATAATGTCGTCTGCCACAAAATTGGAACAAATTGGTACACACATGTCATATACGTCCTCTATCCCAACCATCTCAATAGACTTTATCTTATCCCAATAAACGTCTGACGCAGCTAGATTGTAAAGATATCTGTCGTCTAGGACTTGGGCAATCTTCAGTAGTCGCGCCCTTCCGATACCATTCTTGTGCCTGGCAGAACCACTATACTTCAACCCAAGCTTAGCTTGAAAGGACCTTTCCGTATACCCCTTCTCTTTGCGTACCTTTTTAATGTAAGTCCAAATTAATTGTGGAATAATGCTATCACTTAGGCTCCTCCCTTCTATCATAGTAGTACCTACGGCATCTCCCACCTTTAGTTTATCCAGCCTCTCCCACCCAGCTAAAGTTAGAAATGGGTGGTTACAAGAAGCACAGATCTTCTTACCAGAGGCCGTAGTGAGACAATATATTAGTTTTCTTCCACTATGAAATACCTTAGATACTTGTGATGGAACAAGTCTCATCTCGTTATCTAAAGCCAAAATTTTGACGTTACTTCTATCGACCAAATCTTTTATCGGGACTCTCCTACCAGAGTCTGTTAAGGTTATTAGGGTATCTCCGCGTAAACAACCAGAGTCCCTAAGGTCACTTAACTGTGGCCGCTTATCCCCGCCTCTAATTTCCACTGCCCTGGAAAGCTGGGAAAGCGCCAGCACTGGAATTTTTAGCTCCCTGGCAAGGTTTTTAAGTGCTTGGGAAATCTCCGAGACTTCCTGAACTCTGCTTTCAGTTGTTCGACCGCGAATTAACTGCAGGTAGTCAACTATAATGAGGTCAATCTTTTTATCCGTTTGCAACCTTCTAGCTTTTGTCCGCAACTCTAAAATGCCAATACCCGGTGTGTCGTCAACGTAGATGGGAGCCTCTGCTAGCTCGCCGGCGGCAATCCCATACTTCTCAAAATCCTCTTCTTGGAGATTGCCGGTGGTTATCCGCCAGTTATCAATATCACCCTGAGCCGAAATCATTCTGTCTACCAGCTGCTCCCTACCCATTTCCAAAGAAAAAATGCCAATAGCTCTTTTATGGGTCGTTGCAGCATATTGAGCGCAGTTGATAGCAAAAGACGACTTGCCAACAGAGGGCCTTGCTGCCAGGATAATTAAATTTTCCTTCTGATAACCTGAAAGCATTCGGTCTAAAGCCTTAAGCCCTGTGGGAACACCACGCAAGGCCCCTTTTGTCTTTGAGAGTTCGTCCAGCCTTTCAAAAGTAATCTGCAAGGTGTCGGAAATGGGCACAAAGTCCTGGTGCAACCTATCTCGGGAAACCGAGTACAGCTCTTGTTCGGCCTCGTCTAAAAGTCCGTCAACATCGCTTTCTTCAAAAGCCAGTTCGTTTATTTTGCCGCCCGCGCTAATAAGCGCCCTGCGCAAAGCGTTGTCCTGAATTATCTTGGCGTAATGTTCAACATTAGAAGCTGTAGGAACAAAACTTACTAGCTCTGTTAAGTAAGAAACCCCACCCACCTCGGTCAAAAGTTTATTTTTCTTTAAAGCCTGCGGCAGGGTGATTAAGTCAATTGGCTCACGTTTCTCATACAAGTCAACACACGTTTGGTAGATCTCCGCGTGTGCGTCCTTATAAAAATGCTTTGGTCTAAGGGTTTCTACTACTTTAATTATGGCGTTTTCGTCTATGAGAATTGAACCAAGTACCGAGCTTTCCGCATCCAGGTCATGTGGCGGCACTATGGCGTGCGGCATTCTCGTATCGTGACTTTTGCTTGAGTTTTTGGCACTCATTGCCTCTCCAACACAACTACCTTGGTCTCCAACTCTGAATCAGACGAAGAAAGCTTAAGTTTATCCAGCTTTGTTCCGTTCTGGGCGTCAACACCCATCTCGTCTAAGAATTTAGCTAAAGTGCCTAGATCGGCAATTTTTGAGCCGTCTATTTTGTAATGCATAGGCACCACAAAACTTGGCTCAATGCTCGAAACAACCTTTGCGGCTTGTTCGGGCCCTATTGTGTAAACCCCGCCAATTGGGAGCATAAGCGCCGTTACTTCACCAAACTTTGCCAGGGTGGCATCATCAAGCTCATGACCCAAATCCCCGCAATGCAAAACTGAAACTCCTTCCGACTCAATATAGTACATAGTGTTTTTGCCCCTAACGGACCCGTGTTCCTCATCATGGTCAACAGGTATGCCTACAATATCTACCCCCGAAAGTTCATATTCGCCCGGGCCATCAATTAGCAGTCTGTAACCACTAACCCCCGCCTTGTAACTATGGTCAAAATGATCGTGAGTTAAAAGCAAGACATCCGCCTCAAGCTTTGGTAGTTTGATACCCAGCTTGTTCGGATCAAACGGATCGATCACTAGAACCAAGTCTTTAGTCTTGACCTTAAAGCAAGAGTGGCCATAATATGTTAGTTCCATAGTCACCATATGATATCATAAATTTGATATGAGCAACCTGCCCAGTAGCCCAAAAGAGCTCAAACAGTACGCTGTCCCTGCAATGTTAATTGCCACAGCCATCTGGGGCTTTGCTCCACCTATCATAAAACACACACTTGACTACATACCGCCAATGGCTTTTTTGTTTTTTCGGTTTTTAATTGTGTGTCTGCTCCTTTTGCCTTTTATGTATCTTAGGCTAAGACGGGAGAAAATAACCCTTAGGGAATTTCCTGTTTTGGCCATTTCCGGACTGCTAGGTCAAACAAGCCTGATCCTAGTTTTTTGGGGGCTAAAGTTTACCACCTCCTTGGAGGTGGCAGTTATAGGTATCATAGCCCCCCTACTTATGGTGGCTGCCGGTCACTATTTTTATGGTGACAAAGTAAACAAGAAGATAAAGCTTGGACTCTTAATTACATCAATTGGTACGCTGATTTTGGCTATTGGACCAATTTTGGACTCAAACTCCGGTCGCGGGCTAATAGGTTATAGAATAATCGGCAACGTTCTAATAGTTTTGTATAACCTAGTTTGGACCGCTTTTGTTCTCTGGTCAAAAAGGTTGCGGGGCGAAAATTCACCCAAGCTTAATCGTACTGCCAAGTACTTAGGCATTTGCTTGCCTACCAAGAAATATGAGTCTAGCACAATCACCACCGTGTCTTTTTATGTTGCTCTTCTTACTATGATACCCCTGTATATCCTGGAAACCTCCGGGGCGTTTGGTAACAGCAATACATATAACATAGCAAGCATACCGGTATTAGCTTGGGCGGGACTGCTGTATATGGCTGTTTTGTCCTCCATAGCGGCTTATGGTCTTTTTGAGTGGTCATTAAAGTATCTTAAGGTTACTGACACGGCCATTTTTTCCTATATTGCGCCGCTTTTTACTCTTCCTGCGGCTTTCTTATTGCTGGGTGAGCTTCCCACCAAAGGCATACTCGTTGGGGCTGCGGTGGTAGTTTTAGGCATAGCTGTTGCGGAAAAAAACAGGTCCTGATATAATCTTTCGGTTATGAAAAAGGGAATCCATCCACAAATATATAAGGACGCGATTATCACTTGTGCTTGCGGTAACAGCTTTACAACCATTTCCACTAAAAAAGACATTGCGGTTGAAATATGCTCTGCCTGCCACCCCTTTTACACCGGCCAAAAAAGGTATATAGATACCGAAGGTCAAATAGATAAGTTCACCAAACGGGTTAAAGCCGCTCAAGAATCCGACAAAGCACCAAGAGCAAAGAAAAAAGAGGCGGGGCCACAAGCCAAAAAACCCCTTACCCTTAAAGACTTGAGGTCTGCGTAAGAATCTCCTGAATGTTGCCAGAAAGAATCGACGGTATATTGTGCCACGACGTCTTTAATCTGTGGTCTGTAACTCGATCCTGGGGAAAGTTGTAGGTTCGGATTTTCTCTACCCTATCGCCCGTGCCTATCTGGGCCACCCTAATATCGGCAATGGACTTAACATGCTGGGCTTCCATTTCGCTAACTAACCTAGAATTAAGTATCTGTAAAGCCTTCTCCCTATTCTTACCCTGAAAACGTTCTTCCTGACACTCTACAATCACACCCGTAGGTATATGGGTAAGTCTAACGGCAGTGGAGACCTTGTTAACATTCTGGCCCCCGTGACCGCCAGATCTAAAGAAATCCCATTTTAAATCGTCGGGTTTAATCTCAATCACTACCTTGGTCATAAGCGGCAGCACCGCCACAGTCGCTGTAGAGGTGTGGATACGCCCGGCAGATTCAGTTGTAGGCACTCTTTGTACCCTATGAACACCTGATTCGTTTTTCAAAAGGTTAAAAGCCCCCGGTCCCTTGAGCTCAACAGTAGCGATTTTCACCCCGCCCGCATTGCCTTCCGAAAGATTGATAGTCTCGCATTTCCAACCAACTTTCTCGGCATATCTTAGATACATAGTCAAGAGATCGCCGGCAAAAAGCGCGGCTTCGTCTCCGCCGGTTCCCGGCCGCACTTCAAGGATCGCCCCCGCATCGGCACTGTCGGCGCCTGTGTTGTCTACTTCCCTAGCAGACTCATAATCGCCTTCCAAGGCACGGAGTGATTGCTCCAAAGCTTTCAGATTTGCTGTCAATAGCTCCAGTTCGGAATCATACAAGGCTGTAATTTGAGAGTCCGTCTCCTTGGCTTTATGTTTAGTAATACTTGCTATCTGGCTTGTTAAACCGGCTATCTGCTCTTTGATTTGATCTTTGGCTTCCATCCTCTTACCCGTCCTTCTCACAGTTACAAATTAGCCGGCATCTCCTCCACAGTCACTTTAATTAACAGGATGCTTTTATCCCGATCGATGGTAAGCATTTCTTCACCGCCAACCTTGCCCTTTAGTACTGCCTGGCTCAAGGTAAAACCTGTGCCTAGGGCCGAGTCGCCAAATTTGGTTATTATATCGCCCCTTTTTAGGCCGACTTTTTCTGCCGGTGAGTCCTTGACTATACCGGTAACGTATGCACCCTCGGGAAAGTTTCTTAGTTCGGCAATTTCCTTACTGATCATAACGTAGGAAACTCCTAAATAAGGCTTAACAATCCTCCCGTTTTCAATAAAGGACTCCAAAACCGGCTTCAAGTCATTAACGGGTATGGCAAAGGAGACGTTTTCGGCCCTGCTAGAGGTTGCCACGTTAATACCAATCACCTGGCCGGAAATATTAAGTAACGGCCCGCCGGAATTGCCGGGGTTTATGGCCGCATCTGTCTGGATTACACTGCTGTAAGTTTTCTCATCGCCAAAGGGCCCAAAAGCTGTGATGCTCCTGCCCAATCCGGAGACAACGCCAACCGTAACGGTGTTCTGAAACTGGCCTAAGGCATTCCCTATAGCTATAGCCTTCTGGCCGACCTTTAGGGCATCAGAGTCGCCAAAGTCAACTGTGGGTAAATCCCTCGCGCTAACCTCCAAAATGGCGAAGTCGTTTTGGGTGTCAAGGTGTATCTTTTCTACGGGATATGTAGTGCCGTCCTTAAGAATTACCGAATAGTCACCGGCGTCATTATCAACAACATGACTGTTGGTCACAATTAGGCCGTTTTTGTCAACAATAAAACCGGTACCTATGCCGGACTCTGCCAGCGAGGGTCCGGAAAAAACGCTAAAATCAACCGTTTTTATCACTATGGAAACAACCGCCGGCGATACTTTCTCCACTACATCAACAACTTGTGACTCCTCCTGCACTACTTCCTTGGTTTCAACGCGCGAGTACAGGGGTTTAGCCTTAAACAGGCTAACCCCTCTCTGCGCAAACCAGGCCTCAATTTTGCCTTTTATGTCACTTGGCAAGAAGCTCTGTTGCGGCGCAAAACTCAACCGCAAAAAAACCAAGATTAGAATAAAGAACATTAAATACAAAAGGCTTTTGTAGTTTTTAAGTTTCTCGTGCATAATCAATATTTTGAGGCCATCTCAAGGGCTTTGGCTAGTTGAGGATCTTTGCCGGCCGAGACGTCTTCTTCAGATAACGCCACTAGCTCATCGGGCTTAAGCCCAGGCTTGTCATCCGCATCTTTCTCGCCCACCCAAAGTTTCTTGCTCGTCAGCCACTTTGCAATAGTCACATGCAACCCCGAGCCGTCTTTAAATTCCTGCGAATCCTGAATGGTACCTTTGCCAAATGACTGTTCACCCACAAGCACGGCAGCTATGTTTTCCCGCAGGGCCGCCGAAAGAATCTCGCTGGCCGAAGCGCTGCCCTCATCAATCAAAACTATAACCGGAATGCGGTCAAAATCCGGGGTACCTTGGGCATTAAAAGGCATTTGTTCACCTAAAGCATTTTCCTCATATAGCACTGGTTTGTTAGTATAAAAATCACTGGCTATGTGTACAGCTGACTGCAAGTAGCCACCGGGATTACCCCTTAAATCCAGCACAATTGCGTTAAGCTCGCTCATTCTAACATTGACTTCCTTAACTGTCTTGTCCCAATCATCGTTGGTATCGGCACCAAATCGGCTAATCCTAATGTAGGCCGTTCCTTCGCCCTTATCCTCCCAGGTAACGCTTGAAACGGAGATTTTGTCGCGCTTGATTGTTATGCCAAACGGTTCAGCTTCCGCTCTTTGGATTTTCAGTGTACTTATTGACCCGGCGGGTCCACGAATCTTAGATACGGCTTCATTTACAGTTATCCCGGCGGTGCTTTCGCCCTCAATAGCTAGAATTTTATCTCCGGACTTAATCCCGGCACTTTTGGCTGGTGACCCATCAAGCGGGGCAACAACAATAAGAAAGCCGTCCCTCATACCGAGCTCCATACCTACACCTTCGTATGCCCCATTTAGGGCGTTGGTAATAACCTTATTTACGGTGGGCGGTAGAAAAGAGGTGTATGGATCACCTAAAGATTCAACCATACCCTTTATTGCTCCGTAGACCATTTGCTGGTTGTCTACTGGCCTATTAAGATAATCTTTGGAAACGTTAGTCCAAACCTCCCAGAAAAGCGCAAAATCCACCTCGTCAGCAGAGGGCGCTTTGTTGAGGATTCTCACTTCAGGCGGATGCCTTTTTATCTCTACGTCGTAGCCTCTTTTACCAAGGTACATGCCGGCAAAAAAGGTTGACCCGGCCAAAATTAGGGTAAAAAGAACTAATTGGAATTTCTTAAACGCGGAGGTCATAACCAAAAGATTAAATCATAGCCAAGCTAAAATGTCACCCTAATTCTAGAGCGCGTGCCTATCAGTATACGGCAGTAGCGCCATGAATCTGGCCCTTTTCACTTCCCTAGTAATAATACGCTGCAGTTTTGCGCTGGCACCGGTTTTCTTAGCAGGAATAATCTTGCCTCTGTCAGTAATAAACCTCTTTAACGAAAGCGGCTCTTTGTAGCTAACACTAGCCATGGAAACAATTCTTGGATTTATCTGATTTTTATCACTTATGTACATAATTAATAGCCTTATTTGGCAGCGGTGTTATCACCAAGCACGTCGTCGATGTTTAAGTCTGCTAAATCACCTAAATCCGGATCCACAGAGCTGTGTTCACTGGGAGCGGCACTTGCACCTTCTTCGGTGGTATCTCCACTCTTGGCTTTACCGCCAAGATAGATCATCTCGTCGATAATTATTTCGGTCCTGTACCTTTTGTTTCCCGTTTGATCAACCCAATCCCTGGTTTGCAAACGGCCTTCAACGTAAACCCTAGAACCCTTAGCTAACAGCTGGGAGCAAAGCTCGCCCAGTTTGTTCCAAGCTACGATGTTGTGAAATTCCGTAGCCTCTTTTACCTGGTCGCCAACCTTCCACTGTCTGTTTGTAGCAACCCCAAAAGCGGCAATTGGAGTCCCTTGAGGTGTATACCTTAACTCTACGTCGCGCGTTAAATTACCTATAAGGATAACTTTATTTAGACTTCTTGCCATCTTTTCCTCCATTTTTGGGCTCCTCAGCCGAAATTAGTAGATACCTTACTAACTGATCTAGTTGATTGAGCTTTTGCTTAATTTTGCCAACTGCGTCTTGGGTGCATTCAAAGTTGATAATATCGTACCAGCCTTCAGTCTGATGCTCAACTTCGTAAGCAAACCTACGCTTGCCCCAAAAGTCACTGGTTAAAACCTTGCCGCCCAAGGCTGAAACCAAATCTTTAATGGTATTTGACACAGTTAACGCCCCCTCTTCCTTGGCGGTTACATCCGTTATTGTCATAATCTCGTATTTTTTCATGGTCATAGTCATCGGTTTTAGAGAAACCCTCAATAGCGAGGTAACTATTACACAGTTTGCCCGCTTAGTCCACCCCCACTTCTCTAGAAACACTAGAAAAACTCCTTACAGTGGGCTATCGTATCAAACATTGAACCTAAATTCAACTACATCACCATCCCGCATTAAGTACATTTTGCCCTCCAACCTAATTAAACCAAGATCCTTAGCTTTCTTGTAGCTGCCGGCTTTAATTAAGTCAGAATACCCTATTACGTCAGCCCCGATAAACCCGCGTTCAAAGTCTGAATGAATTGCACCCGCGGCCTCGGGAGCCAGGCAGCCTCGGTTTATTGTCCAGGAATGCACCTCTTTAGGCCCGGCGGTAAAAAACGTCTGTAGACCTAATACGCTGAAACCCTTCCGAATTAATCTGTCTAGACCGGACTCCCCCATCCCCCAAGCGGCCAGAAAATCGGCTCTTTCTGCATCGGTGAGCATAGCAATATCGGCTTCCAGCTTTGCACAAATGTAAACTGCTTCCAAATTAGTGTCCTGATTTGCCACCACATCCCGTTCAGCCACGTTGTAGACAGTAATTATCGGTTTTTGAGTCAACAAGTTTACACCGGTAAGCACCTTAAGCTCTTTGTCGTCTAGTGCTATATCTCTGGCCGGGATACCTTTATCAATCCCAGCTTTAAGTTTTTCCAATGTTGCATACCTAAGCAGTTGAACAGGATCTTTTGTTTTAGCATCGCTTTTAGCAGTCTGCAGCAGCTTCCCCAACACTGCCATATCGGCAAGGATTAACTCGGTTTCAATTACCCCAATGTCCTCTGCCGGAGTTACAGACCCCGACCTAATAATGTTGTCGTCGGCAAAGTCGCGTACAACATGAACCAATGCACTTACTTCCCTGATATGACCTAAAAACTCATTACCCAAGCCCTCGCCTTTGTGGGCACCCTTAACGAGCCCAGCAATATCGTAAAATTTAACAGTTGCCGGGATTATCTTCCTTGGGACTTCATACTCCCCTGCCTTTCGACCAAACTCGTTTTGAACTACTGTTACAAGGCCATTCAACCGATCGTCTGGAACGTCAACAATCCCAATATTGGGTTCAATTGTGGCAAACGGATAGTTAGCTACTAATGCAGCCTGCCTTTTTAGTAAGGCATTAAAAAGCGTTGATTTTCCGACATTTGGAAGTCCTATTATTCCTATCGACAGATTCATAGACCATCATTGTACCCCATCAATACCAGACAATTACAGCCCTAGAACCTTTTCTTAACCTTGTACCCGCCGTCGGAGTCCTCAATACTAAAGCCCATTTTGTCTACTTCCCTTCGAATAAAATCGGCTTTGTCCCAAATGCCGACCTTCTTGTACTCCCACCGGGTTCTGGCTAAATCCCCCACCTCTTTAGGTATTTCAAACCCTATTAATGAGTCAAAACCAAAGCCTAAAACCTCATCCAATTTAAGCAAAGTTGCCACTTTCACGTCTTCCTGTAAGTCGCTTTTAACCAAATCCCACGTAACCGACAGGGCTTTTGGCATGTTAATATCGTCGTTGATAGACCGCTCAAATTTTTGGACGTAGTCGTCGGAAACGCGACCCGTGGAGTCTTTAGACACATTGTAGGCAGAAACCGCCTCAAACAGCCTCTTCAGAGAGTTCTGGGCATTGCCAAGAGCCTCCCAGGTAAAGTTAAGCGGTTTGCGGTAGTGGCCGGTCATGTAAAAATACCTAAGTGCAGCTGGCAGATACCGCTTGGACTCCAGATCCAACAATGTGTAAGCATTACCCTCGCTCTTACCCATTTTGCCGCCATCAACCTGTAAAAAGGTACAGTGCGCCCAAAATTGCGAGAACTTCTTGCCGGAAGCGCTTTCGCTCTGGGCAATCTCATTTTGGTGGTGGATAGTTTTATGATCCTCCCCGCCCACATGGATATCAATCTGCTCACCAAGCTCCTTAAAGATCATAGCGGAACACTCAACATGCCAGCCCGGGTAGCCAATTCCCCAAGGCGACTCCCATTCCTGCCACCTGGTTGAATACGGCGGTGAAAACTTCCACAAAGCAAAATCCACCGGGTGCTTTTTTTGTGGATTTGGCTCCACACGAGCACCTTCCTTAATGGTTTCCTCAGTGAACCCGGAGAGGTGGCCGTAATCCTTAAATTTTGAAGTGTCAAAATAAACACCGTCCTCTATCTGGTAAGTGTAGCCTTTTTCTTTTAGACGTCTTATAAGGTCAATCTGTTCTTTGATGTATTGGGTGGCTTGGGTAAATTTTTCTGGCTTAATCAGATTGAGCTTTTCATAGTCTGTCATAAACTGCTTGGTGTAAAAGCTCACAATGTCCTTAACACTTTTACCTTCTCTGCTGGCCGAAAGCTCCAGCCGATCTTCCCCGGTATCTGCATCGCCTTGATTGTCGCCGGTTAAATGGCCGACATCGGTAATGTTCATGATAAATTTCACCTGGTAGCCGTTGAACTTTAAAGTCCGGACAATAAAATCCGAAAGTGCAAACGTTCTAAAATTCCCGATGTGCGCGTATGAATAGACTGTAGGCCCGCAGGCATACATTCTGACCACGCCTAAATCTAACGGTTGAACTTCCTGCACCTGCTTGGTCAACGAATTATAGAGCGAAAGAGCCATAACGAGGGTTATTGTTATACAAAAGCAGGTTTTTGTAAAGGGGACGGTCCTGAAATACCTTTAAACGGCGGGACAAAACACAGCAACCTCCAGAGTTGCTTACATGGCAACGCGGTGTTCCAGAGCTTTTGAGAGGGTGACTTCGTCCGTATATTCAACATCTCCGCCAACCGGCAAACCTCGGGCAAGCCTTGTTACTTTTAGCTGTTTATCGGCAAATTCGGCCTTTAGCAATTTATTAACATATAAAGCTGTAGACTCACCCTCCAAGCTTGATGAGGTTGAAAGTATCACCTCAACTTCCCCACCCGGCAAAGCCTCGCCTGCCCTTTTAACCAAGTCATCAATGTATAACTCCTCCGGTCCAACGCCATTGAGCGGATCTATAACCCCATGCAAAACGTGGTACACGCCAGTAAAGCCCGTCCTTTCCATCGAGATCAAATCCAAAGGTGTGGATACCACGGCGATCAGTGACTTACTACGAGTACTATCTGTGCACAGATGACATGGATTTTCCTCATCTATGTTTTTGCATATCGTACACATAGTTACATCGCTCTTGACTTTGACAAGGTTTTCAGCAAAGCGGTCAATGTCAGAAACCGGCATACGCAGTATATAAAACGCCAGCCTTTGGGCTGTCTTGGGTCCAATCCCGGGAAGTTTCTGAAAGTCGTCAACTAGCCGCTGGATAGTCCTCGGAATCATAACGGCAGCCCCCCATCAAAAATGTCGGAGACAGCGGCATTAGAATCAATAATGACATTTTGCGGTACTCTAATATTCAAATCGGTCAGGTTCTCGACTACACCAGCCTTGTGACTCTCCTTTCGCTCCCCAAGAACACACTTAATAGTCAGTCTCTTAGCAAAAACTTTCTCCAGCGCATTTTCCACCATCTTCCTGTTAAGGGTGCTCTCCAGCCGTTCTTTATGAAACTTATAGCTAACCTCCAAAATAACAGCGTTACCGCCAATCCCAACGGGTTTACCCGACTTCAGTAAAGCACTAACCGAACTGTTCACCGCGAGCACTTCAGCAACTACTTGCGCCCACCTCTCCCCTACCTCGCCAAGATCGGCGCTAGGAGCCACAGAACTACTAGCTGAATCATCTGTTATGTTCTTACTGGTAATCTCTTCCTTCCCCCCTCCAGTCTTTGGCTTATCCCCTTTACTAGGTACATTACCCTTGCCAATGGCACTAGCACCCACGCTCTTAGCCACGGCCACCTCAAGCGCCAGTTGCGGAATGGAAAAGGTCTTCAGATCGTTCTGGGCCTGATTAAACATTTCTATGTAAGTTATTAGTGACTCAAGACTCAACTGCCCAGCAAGTCCAAGCATCTGCTTTAGCGTCTCTTCCGTAAGACTAAAGTACTCCGGGGAAAACCCCATCTTTAGGTACATCACATCCCTAAAATATTTCAATAGCCCCTCCACCCATAGCGTCAGATCGTCACCATCGCGAAAACAGGTATTCAATAGCTTTACGGCCGAACCGGGGTCGTCTTCACCCAAAGCTCGAATAAAATCAGCGTACATGCCAAAGTCGTGCTTTAACGCCCCAGCATCCAACCCGCCCTCAATAACCTGCTGTAGAATAGTTTCGGCATCCCTAAAGGCTCCACCGGCTAGCATGGCCACCTTGTCCAAAATGTCGCGACTAAGCTTTAGCTCTGGCGACTCCGCGTCTTGGATTCTCTTTAGTTTCTCCACCAATTGCTCTCTAGTTGGCCGTTTAAACTTAAAAACCTGGCATCTAGACTTTATAGTTTCAGGAACTTTGTGCAGCTCGGTTGTGCACAAAATAAAAGTGGCGTGTTTTGGGGGCTCTTCCAAAGTCTTGAGCAAAGCGTTAAAAGCCTCGCTGGTAAGCATGTGAACTTCGTCGATAATATAGACTTTTTTCCTGCCTTGAGTCGGCAATAGCTTGATTTTTTCCTTCAGATCCCTAATATCATCAATACCTCGGTTAGAAGCGGCATCTATCTCCATTAGGTCCATAAAGTTGCCTTTAGTAATAGCGCGACACGCAAGGCAAGTCCCGCAGATATCCCCCGCCTTCGACAAATTTTCGCAGTTTAGCGCCTTGGCAAGAATTCTAGCCACAGTGGTTTTACCGGTACCTTTAGGACCAGTAAACAAGTAGGCGTGCACAGTTTTACCCGACTTGATCTGTTGGACAAGTACGTCTACGGTTTCGTTAGGCTTGAGTATTTCCGAAAAGTTTTGTGGTCGGTATTTGGTGTAGTACATACCCAATTACCATACGACATTCAGAGAAAAAATCCACTAAATACCAAGTGAGGATAAAAGGTGCTCAAGACCAGTTTTTCTTAATGTATCAAGGTCCGAACCGGCAAAACTTGCCAGCACATAGTTCTCAACGTCAAAGCTTTTCTCCACCGGCCTGCCAATGCCAACTCTAATTCGCCTAAATGCTTGAGACCCAAGTTTTTCAATAATGTCTTCAACCCCGTGATGACCGGCAGAAGAAGAATCTACCGAGTCTTTAAGCTCAAAAGGCGGCAAGTCAACATCGTCGTGCACAACTACCAATTGATCGCACGGCATCTTGTAATAGCGCAGCACGGCTGAAACAGCACTCCCCGAAGCATTTACAAAGGTGTGGGGCTTAACCAGCAAGATATCCTTTTCTGTGGAGCGAGCCAAATATGCGGTTAGCTTGTCGTTGAACTGCCATCTAGCACCAAGCTTTTTAGCCAAGGCATCAACCAAAATAAACCCGACATTATGTCTGGTAGTCGCGTATCTTTTTCCTGGATTGCCTAAGCCAACAATAACCATGTTCACAAGGTCATTATATCAGCTGGCTATTTATAGCGGCCAACTATTTGCCATCTCCTTTGTGATGGACTCCTAACAGATGCAACACACCATGTGCAACTAACTCAGCTATTTCTTTTTCTGGTGTGTTGCCATATTTTTGCGCTTGTTCTTTTGCCTTTTCCACGGATACTGCCACATCGCCTAAATAGTTGCCGGGCTTTTTCTTTTCGCCTTCGGCATAGTTAAACGCAAGCACATCCGTTGGATAATCCCGGCCTAAGTATTTTTTATTCAGTGCCTGGATTTTCTTGTTGCCCGCTAATAAGACACCAATGTACATCAGCCCCTCATTCTCTCAAAGTAAATCTTCCTCTGTTTTTCCTTGTTCTTTTGCCTCTTCCACTCGCTGGGTTTTGTATATCTTTCGCGCTCCTTTAATTCTTTGAGAATGCCTTCTTTAAGCACATCTCTATTAAACCTTCTTAAGGCTTGTTCTAGCGATTCGTTGTTTCTTACTTTTATTTTGACCATTTAAAACACCCCCGTTTCCCCAAGGTCACCAATTGATTACGTGGCGCCACCGGGCTCGGCTTTGGAGCCCCCAAGTATGTGAAAATGTTCATGCTCAAAATGATTGTAGCCCGCCCCGTTGTTCACTAGCTTATAGCCTGTTTTGTCCAGGCCAAGTTTGGCTATTGTACCAAAAATTGCTTCAAACATCCCATCCCAATAACCCCCAGCCGCTTTAGAATACGTACCAGAAATTGTTTCTTTCTTCTCGCGGTGCTTTTTATCTAGCACTAGTACGTGCACAGGTGCCACCGGATATTTGTTTTTAATCACTAAAAACTCTAGTGTTTCAAAAACTTTTTCGCTTGGCTCGGTTCCAGCAACAATCTCACAGAACAGGCACTTCTCATCATACATGGGGGAATTTTAGTCTATGAACGCAGAAATTACAAAACCACTCGGCAAAAAGGAACTAGTAGGACTGACCAAAAACCCACTGATACCTCGATTCTTTCCCGCAATGCACACATTTACCAGCTTTTTCGTCCTCATCCAGAAGTCTGCATCGGGTTGTAGCTTTAGTCTCCTCCTTAATTTTCGCTTCACACACAGGGTTCTCACACCAAGAGGCCTTAATAAATCCTCTGCTTCCCGCCATTATTTCTTTGAACTTATTGAAAGAGTCAACCACTCTGGTATTCTTTACAAGAAACGCTTCGGATTCTTTAAGCATCCTAGCTTGCATGTCAGCCAGTTCCGCAGTAACGGCCTTAGCTAACGAAGTAAAGGGTACACTGATTTTTTGACTTGTGTCCCTGCAAGTTAACGTAAAAGTCTTGTGTAGAACCTCTCTTTCTCCAACCTCAAGTCGTAACGGCACACCCCTAAGCTCCCACTTGTTAATTTTAAACCCCAGCGTTTCACCATCTGCAAAGTCCGTGTGGACGCGAATCCCGGATGAAGCAAGCATCTCACTAATTGCCTTGCACTCATTGACTACAGACTCAATGGCTCCAACAGGAATAATAACCACTTGATATGGTGCCAATCTAGGCGGCAGTCTCAACCCATTGTCATCACCGTGAGCGAGTACTAGCCCACCAATAGATCTGGTGGAGAAACCCCAGCTTGTCTGCCACACATATTTAACCGAGCTGTCCTTGTCCTGAAACTTAATGTCAAAGACTTTCGCAAAGTTCTGGCCCAAATCGTGGGACGTACAACTCTGCAGAGCTTTGCCATCTGGCATAAGGCTTTCAAACGTAACGGTGCATCCCGCCCCAGCAAACCTCTCTGAATCAGACTTAATACCCTTGTACCCGGCCATAGCAAAGTAATCGCGGTAAACTTCCTCGTAAGCGTTAATTGCCCACACAACCATTTCCCAGGCTTCTTCATGAGTAGCATGTGCAGTGTGCCCCTCCTGCCATAAAAACTCTGTAGTCCGCAAAAACAAATAGGTTCGCATCTCCCACCTTACAACGTTATTCCACTGGTTTATTGCAAGCGGCAGGTCGCGCCAAGACGATATCCACCTGGAATAGGCGTCATACATAATAGTCTCGCTGGTGGGCCTAACTATCAGGTTTTCTTCAAGCTTTTTACCGCCACCAATAGTAACAACTGCCAATTCCGGGGAGAAGCCCTCAACATGTGCTTTCTCACGTTTTAAAAAGGACTCTGGAATAAATAACGGGAAATAAGCGTTTTGAACACCTTTGGCCTTTATCTTCTCATCTAGTGCTTTCTGTATCAACTCCCAGATGGCGTAACCGTAGGGTCTAATAATCATGGTGCCCCGGGAAGGCCCATAGTCGGCGAGCCTTGCCTGCATTACAACAGCGGTATACCAGTCCGATATATTGTCTGATTTTTTCGGAATAAACTCCTTTGTGTAAGCCATAAAGCTAAAACAAGTTTACTACATCCTTTGCCGTTATTAAAACGGTAAGGCCTATAAGAAACGCCATCCCCCACTTGTGGACAGAGGTTTCAAATTTTTGACTTGGCTTTCTGCGCGTTACTATTTCGTAAAGCACAAACGCTATTCTGCCGCCGTCCAACGCTGGCAAAGGCAGTATGTTCACAAAAGCCAAAGAAAGGGACAAAATTGCAATAAAGTCCAAAATGCCTAGCAGTGCGTCTGTACCTTTATAGTCCAAAATAACCCCAACTATGGCAAAAATACCTACCGGGCCGGATACACCTGCGGAAACCGGTTCCACACTCTTTTGGGCTACAGAAGAGCCCACCAGCTGCGAAAATGTGGTGGTTGAATAGTCTAAAATATTCAAGGCGTGCTGAAAGCCCGAGGTTAACCGGTTAAATGCAGAGGAACCGTAGTCAAGCACAACCGATGCAGCAAGAGCTACACCCAAATAGCCGTTACCGGAGACATCCGCGGTTGGTACCACGTTAACATCTCTGGTCGAAGCGCTTAGCCTTCTGGTGTCCAACAGTTGCAAGGTTATTTGCTGGCCTGATTTATCTTTTATCTGGTACCTAACGTCATAAACGTTAAAGACCCGCTTACCGTCTACGGCATAAATTGACTCGCCCGGCCGAACCCCGGCCTCCTTAGCAACGGAACCTTCTTCAAACCCAAATATAACTGTGCTGTTTTTAAGCGTTTGACCGTACTTAAAATTGTAGTCGTACAACAGCGGCAGACTGGAAGTCTTAAAGTTGTTAACGGCAAAGAAAACGTAAAAAATCGAGATAGCAAGGGTAACATTCATCAAAACGCCGGAAACTAAAATTAACAGCCTTTTGTACGGACTTTTGTTAAAAAATGCGCCGGGGTCGGCTTGGTCAACTATTTCACCCGCATCCTCACCGGCGACTTTTACAAAGCCGCCAAAGGGAAAAGCGTTGATTGAGTAAACTGTGTCACCAAACTTTCTGCCCCACAACCTGGGGGGTATCCCAAAGCCAAATTCCTCCACGCGCACCCCCATTTTCCTGGCGGAGATAAAGTGGCCCAGCTCGTGAACCAAAACAAGAACTGACAATATTAGGATGAAAACAAGTAGTGTAAGCATTTACAGGTGTGCATCAAACCCTAAGGATGTCATCTTTCTTTTTTTCCGCAGTCTCGTCCGCCCGGTGTGAAAAATCCTTAACCACTTCTTCAACTTTATCTTTACTGGAGAATTTCTCGTCCTCGCCTATTTCTTTGTCGGCAAAAGCCTTGTCAATCTCTTTCATAGCGTCCTGCCTAATATTTCTAACAGAGTTTCGACACTCCTCAAGTTTAGTGCTAACGACTTTAACCATCTCTTTGCGTCTTTCCTCGGTGAGCGACGGAATAACAACCTTTACAGTGTCACTGCCGGTTATCGGATTAACTCCCAAGGTGCTCTCACGCAGCGCCTTGTCAATTTCTGACAAAAGCGACTTATCCCACGGCGAGATTAAAATAACTTGTGGTTCTGGGACGGAAATTGACCCCAGTTCCTTTATCTTCATTTTGGAACCGTAAGCCGCAACTTCAATATTCTCCACCAAAATACTGGAAGCCCTGCCTGTTCTTATTTTTGTGAGTTCTGATATAAAATATTCTAACGAAAGGGCTAGCTTTTGTGATAGGTCATTTACCTGCATATCAGCAGTATTATAGTTAGCAATTAGGGAAAATACAACACTAGTCCTGACTACGGGTTACCAATCCGCCGTGGTGTAACTAGTGGTGTAACTAGCGGATGTTTCTTCCTTTTATAATTCGAGCGTAAAACTACCAGTGTAAACTGGTAGATATAAGCTAAAATAGAAAGCTCGCTACGCGAGAATTTAGATGTACTCATCGGCTGATGCGCAGCGTTACACAGCAAACCACCTGCGTAAGCTGGTGGTTGTTGATCTTTAGATTGAATATCTGGTAAAAGCCCTTATTTCAATCTTCTCCCCCAGCTTGGCCACTGTTTCAGCAAGTAAATCTTTTACTTTCATTCCGGCATCTCTTACATATTCGGCGTCCAGTAAATCGTCCGTGCTAGCATACTCTTCGGTAGCCACCTGCATAGCTATTTCCTTGCCAAGCTTTTGGAATTCCTCTGTTTTGGCAACAAAGTCTGTTTCGCAAGCAAGCATTAGCAAACTGCCAACCTTCGCCCCAGAGTGGATATAACAAAAAACCAAACCCTGCCCCGCCGCTCTATCGGCGCGCTTTTCTGCTTTTGCCAAACCCTTTTCCATCAAGATTTTAACCGATTTAGCGTAATCACCACCGGTTTCTTCCAGCGCTTTTTTTGCGTCCATCACCCCAGCGCCTGTTTCTTCCCGCAGCTTCTTGATCTTTTCTATATCAATAGTCATTTTTTCTCCTTTTTTGCCTTGGGAGAAGCCTTAGCTTTTGCAACGGTTTTGACCTTACCGACAGGTTTAACCTTCTTTTCTACTCTGCCGGCCTCAACTTTGTCAACTTCAACGTTTGTATCAGTTGGCTCCACTTGTAGTCTAACCGCTTCAGAGGCTGTAGTAACTGTTGATGGTTCAACCGAAGCGCCTTCTTTAGCTTCGGCAATTTCTACTGACTTCTCGTACTCGCGATACCCGGCTGCAATGCAGTCAGCTAAAACAGCCACTAGCTTGCCCACAGACTTTGCGGCATCGTCATTACCCGGAATCAGCTTATCAACATTGCTAGGATCCGAATTAGTGTCAACCAAACCAACCACCGGAACGTTAAAAATCTTGCACTCGTTAATGGCGGTTTTTTCCCGCTTAGCGTCAACAATTAAAACGGCGGCCGGCGCACCCTTTAAGTCAACTACTCCGCCAAAAAACCTTTCCAGTCTCATCCACCTCTCGCTCATGTACAAACCACCGCACCTTTTGGCTTCTTGTGCAACTAAATCGGCGATCTGTTTTTTAGTGCACACAAAAATGATCTGTCCACCCTTTGCGGCCACCCCATATAAAAAGTCGGCGGCGGCTTTTAGCAGCTCTGATGTCTTATCTAAGTCAATAATATGCACCCCCTGCTTAGAGGAAAAAATATAAGGCTCCATCTTGGGATTCCACTTGTTAACCGAATGACCAAAGTGGACACCAGCGGCAAGCAACTCTTGAATTGTGGGAAACTGATACTTTTCCATTTTGTGCGCCCACTATGATACCATAAAAGCATAAATGACACTAGGGACGGTCCTGAGAAACAGCATTATATAGACCACAAGTGGTTGAACTTGGTTATAGCCGATAGCTACGGGCTAAAAGCCGAGTACCTTGAGCTAATCTCCTGGGGCTATCACACCACCGCGTATTATGTAAAGACCTCAAAGAACAGGGACCTTCTGCTGGCAGAAAGCGCTTGGAGTGCAGATAAAGAGGCAAAAGTCGGCAAGGACATCTCTATAGCCTTGTATCTGGATAAAAAACTCCCGGTTCCCCGGTATCTGCCGACAAAGCAAAAAGGTTTGCAATTTACACTCGCTGGAAAAATATATCGACTTTCAGAGTTTGCGGGGCTCTCACCATTAAAAATGGACTATCACGTACTGGGGCAAATGCTTGCCATTCTTAAAAAACTGCACCACATTTCTCCGCCGGCGACGCTCAAGTCCAAAAAAGTGCACACAAACCAAAACGAGGCACATTCCTTCCTCCACGGTGACCCCACCCCGCATAACTTTTTAGTCACCAACAACAAACTCTCTGCCATGCTAGACTTTGAGCTGTGCTATGTGGGCAGGATTGAGGAAGACTTGGGCAAATGCATAGTTTTCTCCTGGAACTACATGCACAACCGGCCTTTTGAGGAGGTATACCGTTACGTTATAGACAGCTACAGCCGCATACTTGATCAGGCATTAGTATATAAAGAAGCTTTAACAAGCCTCCAAAACCATCTGGCATCGGTGCTAAAGCACAAAGACAAGTACTCTACCAGAACGGAATGGGAACGGGACTTTACCTTCACCAACACTCAGCTAAATCGGCTAAAAGAAGCGGGAAGGACCCTAGTGGGCAAAGGCTAGTGGTTTATCCTGCTCAAATACCAACCCGAGTTTAACTGCGGCTTCGGCTTTGGCTAATTGCCGGCCTAAGTCAGCCGCTGCCCCTAAGTCTGAAATCAGCAGCTCTTTGAGAACTTGAGCACATATATCTCTGGCGGCCTTTGGTTTGTTACCGTTAGTTTTAAGTGTTGCCAAGCTCCTGGAGCCGTCGGGCGAGAAAAACTCGCATATAATATCCTTGCCTTCAACTTTCACTATGTAATAACTCCTGGAATCATACACACAGGTTCTGGCCAAGGTGTCGTTTGCCTCAACAATCTTTGAAGCTGCATCCCAATCATAGTCATAAATCTCGGCAATGTGGGAGAGTGTAACCAACGGCCCAATTTTCAAACCTAAATCAACGCAAAGCTCCTCCTGAAATCGCCTAAGCGCAAAGGCGTTGAGTGGCCAAGCCCCAAACATATCGTTGTTTCTAAAAACCGCGTTGAGATACAGCTCGTCATTTAGATATTGCGCCGAGAGCGTGGTTAAGCAAGGCACTTTCCAGCCTTTTGTTTGCCCCAATTCCTTGCGTTGCTGGCTCTTGGGAGGAAAGTTATCTGTTTGGGGTTCCCACAAAACAATTACAGCCCCACGGTCGTAGTTATACCTTGTTAGCTTGTCTACAAGTAACTGCCGTTGATCGAGCGTGCCACCCCAACTAGCAATGCGTTCACCATAAGTATAGGCTTCAGATTTGTCGGTGTTTAGACTAAAAAAGCCTTTATAATACTTGTCAAGGCTTTCCGCACTAAAACCCAAGTACCGGGGAATGTGTGGCAACTTGGTGACTTCTTTCTCTAGCACTACGCACACATCATTTAGCTGGCGGACATTGCCATACATACCTGGAGTGTCGACCCCAAACCGCATAATGGTTTTCAAAACATCCAACCAAGCATCAGCAATAAAATCCCTTTTAATCTTAAAAACTGTAAGGTCGCTGGGAAACTTAGCGACAACTTCTTTTTTCGAGTCCGGAAAGATTAATGGCTTAGCAAATGGCCGCATTGATGGCAGTTTGTGTACGTATTCCTTCACCTCCGCTAAGGGTTTATTTATAAAATTGTACACAAAAACCCCCTTAATTAACACCTCCAACGCATCTTTGGCAAGTTCTTTGTCCAATAAGGTCTCGTTATCCCCAAAAACCTGCCAGGATTCCAGTCTTCCACCGGTTCCCTTTACTGCCTCTACACCATGCGCAAACAGTCTAACTAGCGCTTCTCCACTCCCCTGCCTGTCCACACCGCAAATAACCAAGTGCCGTATCGCAGGATTCGCTAAAATATTGCGTACTAGCGGATTTATGCCCCTTTTTGTGTACAATTGGCCACAAACGGCAAAATTCTTAACACCTAATTCAGCGGCTACTACTTCTTTAGGTGTCCAGCAGGTGGCTACACCTACATTAGACTGTAAATCGCCAAGCAACAGCCGGTCTCTAAAATAAATCGGCCAGTCTGGCTGCTTAGCTTTAATTTGCCTTAACTTTGCTTGCCCCATACTAGTTCCTTAGTGATATGAATAACCTTTACATCGTTGTTAACTAAAAGACTCTGCGCCTCTCTACCCCCGGGATACTCGGCCATAAAAAATAGCTTAGCAATGCCGGATTTTGCTAGCAATCGAGCGCAGATAATACAAGGAAACGTAGAAACATAAACAGCGGCATCCTGAACTGACAGCCCCGCTTTGGCACACTGGGCGATACACGAAGCCTCAGCATGGATAGAGCACACTTTATGTATGTCCTTACCGCCCCGCAAACCCTCCTTCTCCCGCACACACTCACCATTCTGACAATACACCTCGCCCGGCAATGTTTCGTTCCAGCTTTCAGCTACAACTTTACCCTCCTTTACGACTACACATCCGGTCTTGTATCCGCATTTGGAGTTGTCACACAATAGGCACGCCCGCCTCATATACCCAATATCAGCTTTAGTGCAGCTGCTCATTTCTGCGGTCTGTACTTTCTATATAACTCCGCCAGTTCAATTGGCGTTTTGGCAACGTTCTGAAACGTATAGTGAATGCCGTCTGTTGTTCGGGTCAAAAACCCCCGCCTCATTGGCATAATGTGCCAGTGCAAATGGCCCAAGCTCTTGCCACTTGCCGCCCCACCCTCGCGGTAAATTATATTCACGTCATCAACTCCCAAAGCCTTGGCAATTAAGTCCACACCAATCAGTAATAAAGCATTCACCGCCAACCACTCCGGGCCTGTCAACTCCTTATCGCAAAAAACGCATTTGTCCAAAGCGGTTACAATCCTATCGTACCACTCGGAGACGCGGGTTGTGCCTGTCGGTATTTTGTTAAGTTTTTTTAACGTCACTTTCGGCATGTAGTTTAAACTTTGAACCTTCCCGCTGCATCAGTTTTATTTTATCTTCATCCATGCACTCCTTAAAAATATCTTTGACTTTTTTCGCCGCCATTCTATTAATCATCGAAGATGACGATAAAAACGGCGACTGCCGCGGCGCGGTTACCACCCTACCGCCGCTTTTCCTAACGATTTTATACTCCGGGCTCTGTTTAAGCCCCGAATTCCACTCCTCGGCCACAGTAAAAAACACATTGGGCTTAAGAGTTGCTAAGGTATCGGCAACTGTAAAGTCATCAAAAATGTACACGCCGTCTACAAAGTCCAAACTGGCCAATACATAAGCCCGTGAATATTCGCTAATGATAGGTCGGCCATATCCTTTCATCGCCTTTATTTTGGCATCAGACGGTATACCTACCAGCAAAAAGTCGCCCAGCAAAGAGGCTTTTTCCACAAACCTGGCATGGCCAACGTGCAAAAGGTCATAAGACCCGGAAACAAAAACCAGCTTAGCTTTTGTGGTCCACCCGAGGCGGGCGCGCTCTTGAATAAATGCTTCCAAGACAGCTTTATCTTTGTAAATAAACTCGGCTGGATTAAAGGCTTTCCTATCCTGCGGCGTTTGGTCGCCATAATCCGCGGGTTTAAAATTTGGCACACTATCTAAACCAAAAGCTATATGCTTGGACCAAAGATACGAAGCCACTATCTCTGTAAACCTCAAGTCGGCAACGTGTTCAATCAGGTCCCGGGCGCTCTTATACGGGTTGTGGTCCTCGCACACTACCAACTTACCACCCGCCCGCTTTAGCAAAAATTCGGCCTGCTCATCCACATTGCCATTTTCCAGTTCTTTCGTGTTGGTATAAAAGATATCCGGCGCCAGCAGAACTATTGTGGCATGCGGTTCACCTTCGTCAACAACAGTCACATAATCCACACTCCTCAAATACGTAAGCATTTCGCTTCTGGCATCCTGGTTTAGTAGCGGGTAGTCAGGACCTTTTAGTTTGGAAATGGAGCGATCCGAACACAAGCCAACAACCAAAACGTCGCCACATGCTCTGGCCTCGGCCAAAAATCTGCAATGGCCGGGCGTAACAACCTCAAAAGACCCGGTAGTAAAAACTATTTTCTTACCTTGCTTGTGCAAATTGGCGGAGAGTCTGGCCAGATTCTTAAAGTCAACTATTTTCTTATACCGGTTTTGGGCAGTTCTTTTTTTTACCGCTTGGGTTGACAAAGGCACGCAAGTATTTTACCACCACTGGTTTAGGTCGTTTTTTCCGTTACCGGCTTTTTCCAGCTGGAAAACTTGCACTCCGGATACCTGGAACAGCCGTAAAATGTGCGGCCTTTAGCCTTTTTTACAACTATATCCCCCTGCTTGCATTCAGGACAGTTAACACCGATCTTCATCAGATAGGGTTTAGTAGACTTACATTCCGGATACCTTGAGCAAGCTAAAAATTTGCCGAACCGGCCTTGTTTTAGGATATACTTGCCCTCGTTACATACCTCGCACACCCCAAAGTCCGTTTCTTGGTTTGCCTGACGAGTACTGTCATTTTCCTCGGACCCCCCAAGCAGGGTTGTAATTACCTCCTCTACCGGTTTGGCAAATTCGCACTTTGGGTAGTCGGAGCAACTCATAAACTTACCGTATTTGCCCAGTTTAAAAATCAGGTTGCGGCCGCATTTTGGACAAACCTCACTAGAGTCGCCCAAAAAAGTAATATCCTGCTTTTTTAGCTCTTTATCCTTAGCTTCAATAGCCTTTGCAAACGGCTCATAAAACTCTTTGATAACGGGCTGCCACTTTAACTCACCGAGTGCCACCTCATCCAGTTCTTCTTCCATTTTAGCCGTAAACTGGTAATTGACGATGCTTTCAAAGTGTTTCACCAGAAGATCTGTGACAACATATGCCACATCTGTGGGCCTAAAATACCGACCTTCTTTTTCTATATAACCGCGAGCCTGAATAGTTTGAATTGTAGGTGCGTAGGTGGATGGTCTACCAATACCAAGCTCTTCGAGTGCTTTAACCAAACTGGCATCCGAATATCTTGCAGGCGGTTGGGTAAAGTGCTGCGCCGGGTTGGTTTCAAGTAGCTTTACGCCCTCCCCCTCCGTTAGCTCAGGTAAGGTATTCTGCACCTCTGTGTCCTCATCAGTTTGTGTGTCGGCAGCCCCGGCAGCAAGCGCTAAAAACCCCGGGAACTTAATAATAGAACCCACCGCTCTAAACACATATTGCTTTGTAGACGTAACATCTACACTAGTTTGGTCATATACAGCTGGAGCCATTTGACATTCAAGAGATCTTCGCCATATAAGCGAATACACCTTCTGCTCGTCCACCCCTAGCTTAGTTATTTTTGGGTCGGAAGGTTGGTTGGCAACACCGGTAATTCTTATTGCTTCGTGTGCCTCTTGCGCGTTCTTAGAGCTATTCTTGTAATAGTTGGGTGTTTCCGGAACATAATCCTTGCCAAATCGTTTGTGGATATAACCCCTGGCTTCATCAATAAACTGGCTGGACAAATTAAGTGAGTCGGTTCTATGGTACGTAATAAGACCTTTTTCAAACAGGCCTTGGGCCGCTTTCATAGTTTTGTAAGCCGGAAAGCCGAAGACGTTTGACGAACTTTGTTGAAGCGTAGAAGTCTTAAACGGTGGATAGGCACGCTTTTGCTTTTGGCTACGGGCTACTTTCGAGATAGTATAAGTATCAGCTTTGAGCTCTTGCAAAATCTTGTCTGCCTGGTCTTTATTAGCTATTTCGATCTTTTTAGTCTTAGGCGTAGATGCCGCGGCAATATAGTCAACAAGCTGGGCAGAGAATTTGCCCTCTTTTGAACTAAAAAGAGCGCCAATAGACCAATATTCAACCGGTGTAAACGCATCTCTTTCCCGCTCGCGGTCAACTACAAGCCGCACAGCTACGCTTTGCACTCTACCTGCCGACAGACCATAGCGCACCTTTTTCCACAGCAGTGGCGAAAGCTTATAACCCACCAGCCGATCAAGCACCCGCCTGGCCTGCTGGGCATCCACCAACTTAACGTCAATAGTACCCTTGTGGTCAAACGCTTCCTTAACTGCCTCCTTGGTTATCTCGTGAAAAACCGCCCGGCCGTAATTTTTGGGCTTTAGTAACTCTTTCAAATGCCAGGCAATGGCCTCCCCTTCCCTATCAGGGTCGGTAGCCAGCACCACAAAGTCGGCATCTTTTGCAACCTTCTTTAAGTCCCTTAATACCTTCTCGCCTTTTTCCGGAACAACATATTGGGGTTCAAAGTTGTGTTCAACATCAACACCCAAACCGCTTTTTGGCAAGTCTCTAATATGACCCATCGACGCTTTTACAGTAAAGCCCTTGCCTAGTATTGTCTCCAACGTTTTTGCTTTTGTTGGTGATTCAACGATAACCAAAATCATACCGTCTAAGAATACCACATTGGTAAAATCGTCAACTTATACCACAATATCCTCAACGCATGTTACAGGCTTTGCTCCCTGCTTTATTAGGTCGTTTGTGCCCATGCTTAAGTAAGAAAAAACGTTTCCCGGTACGGCAAAAGCTTCCTTGCCCAACTCTAAAGCAGCGTCTACAGTAGACATACAGCCGCTTTTCCTGCTCGCTTCAATTACTAAAATGGCGTCGGCAAGCCCGGCGATTATTTTGTTTCGCTCTAAAAATGTGTACTTTGAGGCCGTGGTGAAAGCCTCAAATGGTGACACCAAACAGCCAGCCCCCGACACAGCAACCCGTTTGCATAAAGCCAAGTTACTAAAGCTAGTCAACCGGGCAATGCCAAAACCCAATACTCCGATTGTCTGGCCACCGGCTTTAAGAGCCGCCTGCTGTGCTTCCGCGTCTACGCCCTCGGCCATACCGGACACTATGCACAAACCTTGTTTTACCAACCGCGGCACAAAGTCTAAAACAACGTTCCTGCCGTAGTCAGACATAAGCCGGCTGCCAATCACGGCTATACTTTTCTTTGGCCAAACAACAGCTCCTGCCGCCACAAGCGTTAGTTGTTTAGGCGGACTTTTCAGGTGCAGTAAACCGCCCGGGTAGCCTTCACTGCCTAAAGTCACAACACTTTTCACACGTCAACAATACACAACCAAATGCTAAACACAACGTTTGTTCTCCAGAAACTATAGAAAATCTTGGTATAATCTAGCCGTGGTTAAAAAAATAGTCACTTATCCAAATCCAATACTCGCACTAACAAGCCAAAAAATTGACTTTGCCAAAGCCGGCTCTATAGCAAGGCTCAAAACCTTGGTCGCCGACATGGCGGAAACTATAAACCTAGTCAAGGACCCGCCGGCGGCTGGGCTTTCCGCCATCCAAATAGGCGAAACCGTTAGGGTCCTCATCGCAAGAGATTTTGTATACGACAAGGACACAGCAAATGCAGTGGCAGTAAAAAGCTATCTCCTCGTCAACCCAAAATATATTAGTCTGTCAAAAGAACAAGTTGCGGATTGGGAGGGTTGCTTAAGCTTTCCTAACCAATACGGCAAGGTGTTAAGGCACAAAAAAATTAAAATAAAATATCAGGACGACCAAGGTGCCGAACAAAGGCTTGCGGCTTCAGGCTTTCTTGCCAGAGTAATCCAGCATGAGCTTGACCATCTGGACGGAATTACCTTTAACACCAAGGCTATTGGCAAATTGATTAAAGGTGAGGAACTGGACACCAAGTTGAAGATAGCCGACTAATTATGACAATCGTTTTCTTTGGCACTTCAGATAGATCAGCGCCAATTTTGGAATCGTTAAACAGCAATTTTTCCCTAAAATTGTGCATTACTAAAGATGATGTAGTAGTCGGCAGACATCAAACCACTAAAGAAACGGGTGTAAAAAGCTGGGCAAAGCAAAATGGGATCACTTTTTACCCCATAAAAACTAATCTAAAAGACGAGGCAGAAATAGTTACTGAACACATAAAGTCAACAGGAGCGGAGCTTGGAGTGGTGGCCGACTTTGGTTTTATTGTGCCAGAAAGTATTTTGGCGGCTTTTCCCAAGGGACTAATCAACGTCCACTTCTCACTGCTCCCAAAATATCGCGGCGCCAGCCCTGTGCAACACACCATCTTAAATGGAGACCAGCTAACTGGTATTACTTATCAGCTTATGGAAAAAAGCCTGGATACCGGGCCGGTACTGCACCAAACGGAATATAAGTTTAACTTTACAGAAACCTCCGGCGAGTTGTATACAACGCTTTTTGCTCTAGCCGCTAAAGAGCTGCCTAAGGTTATAGTGGACTATACATCGGGCAAGCTGACACCAAGAAAACAAAATGAAAGCGAAGTAAGCTATACTTATTCCCCCACCCACCCTAAAACCACATACATTTATAAGGAAGATGCCCGCATCAGCTGGAACAAGCCAGTGGGTGATATTGAGCGTGAACTAAGAGCTTACAACCCCTGGCCCATAAGCTGGACGTCCCTTAACGAACTCGTAGCTGCTGGGACCAAAGTTGCCGGGCTAACAAACCTAAAAAGATCGGCCGACGCTATTAAAACAGTCAAAATCTACTCGGCACAGCCGGTGGAAGGTAAGCTCCACATCGAGCGTATCCAAGTAGAAGGCGGTAAAGTGTTGACCTGGCAAGAGTTTGCCAATGGTTACTTGGTCTGACTGGTTTCAGCTTTGTTGGCTTTATTGGCTTTGTTTAGCATCGACAGGCAAGAAGTACACATGCGAACCCGCAGCCTTCTGCCGCCAATTTCAAGCCTTTTTTCGCGTAAATTGGGCTGCTGCCGGCTGATAGTCCTTTTAGTAACACGTCTACCTATACCTCTGGGCACTAAATTGCCTTTTAAACTGCCTTTTCCACATAGTTGACAAACACGCGACATAGCTGGGCTATTTAACCACACATTAGTAGTCAGGACAAGCCCTACCACATACCCAACAATAATGATAGAATTTCTTGCGACTGGGCACACCGCGCCCTTTGCACCTAGGCCTGGATAGCTCAGTTGGCAGAGCAAGGGTTTTGTAAACCTTAGGTCGGGAGTTCAAATCTCCCTCCAGGCTCCAGTATACTTGACGAATAAATAGCATGCCGAGGTACCGAAGCGGCCAAACGGAGCAGTCTGTAAAACTGTTGGCGGATATAGTTATAGCAGGCCTGGGTAGTTCAGTGGTAGAACGCCTCCATGGTAAGGAGGAAGTCGGGAGTTCAATCCTCCCCCCAGGCTCCAGCGGTACCGTGGTACCGTTCAAAATCTGGCGCTTTTTCTCTAGAAGAATGTTGGTAGATCAATGTTTTCTCTTTTAGAAAGATCGATAGGTCTTTTACCATTCAAATGCCTGAATTTCCCTTTGCAATCAGTTAGTTTAAGAAACCTCCTTCTTAGCAGCAGCCCATTTAACCAGGAAGCGGCATGTTTAAATGACTTAAACCCTTTTAAGGCTCTCACCCTTTGTTGGATATGGGAGTTAAAGCATTCAATGAGATTATTTGTTTTACAAAGCGCAGGGAGACGTGTATATGCCAAAAGAAGATCTTTGTTTTTGTGAATGTCGGTAAGTATTGCCATACACAAAGGATCCTTCTGATACTTTCGGATCAGCTTAAAGGCAGAGTTTCCAAAATCCGTGGTGGTTCGTCTACCCTTAAAAAGCATTCTTATATCTTCCATGAAAGGAAGATAGCAAGGGTTTTCTTTAAGATTTAGACTATTTTTGATGTTTCGAACATAGTGGGTTTGGCAAAGCTGGATAACGGCCTTGGGGTAGATCTTAAGGCAGGCAAGCCGGATGTTTATATTATCATCACACACAATCCCTTGAAGTGGATAGTTTAGAAGCCTAAGAGAGGTAAAAAAGGCCAACCAGGACTCGTACGACTCGGCTAGAACTAACCTATGAGTTGGTATATCGTGAGTGAGATAATCGACTCCATAAATTAGAGGAATCTTGCCCTCGTAACCTCTCACCTTTACAAACTTACCATCCACAAGAAGGATGCCACAGAAGCGTGCACAGTACAGCCGCGTTACATCGGCAACGTGTGGAAGACACTTCAAAGCCTCTAGCGTTTTGTTAAAGGCGCTACCAAGCGAAATATTACTGTGATTTGAAATCTTTCTGAAAGACAGCCCATCCAGATGGTTAACCAGTATCTTAGATGGCTTAAGGGATCTTTCTCTGTTTACTACAAACCACTTCCTACACTCTAAACAAAGATACCGTATCTTTCCGTTTCTGATTCCTCTTCTAACCGTTTCACAACTCTTACACGCTTTGCATTTAGGATTTTTTTAAACATTACCGCATTTTACTAGTTTCACCCAGTCAAACTACCGGGTTTAGCCATAACAACAATTCAAACTATCTGAAAAAAGCGACAGATTTTGAACGGAGTCCGGTACCGTACAGTAACTGACCAGCCTCAATCTCCTCGACAACAAAGCTCTTTTGGTATAGAATTCCGCCCATGGCAGGCAAAACAAACAGACTATTAATAGGGTTGCAATGCGGAGAATGCAAGTCGTCCAATTATGTAACTAGCAAAAACAAGATCAACACTCCGGATAAGCTTGAACTGAAAAAGTTTTGCAAGGTCTGCAAAAAGAACACGCCTCACAAAGAAAAGCAGAAACTCAAGTAAAGCTCTCTACATTGGCCCAGGCATATAGTAAAATAGTGTGTGACCGTTGTGGGGGCGTCGTATAGTGGTAGTACAAAGGTCTCCAAAACCTTCAGCGAGGGTCCGATTCCTTCCGCCCCTGCCATAGATGTCATTACACCCATTTAACTTTTTGACACAATCACGGCATGATATATGAACTAACTATATCTTCCCAAGGCCAAATCGTAATCCCAAGTGCTGTACGCAAACATCTGGGAATAAAACCCGGTAATAAAATTAAAATGCGTATCGGCAAGCAATGTCGGGTTTCTACAGTCACTATGGAATCCCCTACTAGTTGGGTTTGATCGAAACGTTATCCCCCGCAAAACTTAGCGGTGACGAGTGTGTAACCAACGAACTAACTCGGTTCTTCCAAGAAACGCCAGGACTTACAGTTCACCCTGTATCGTGGGAAGTAGCGCAAGAAGCCGCAAAACTCCGGAGAGAAAATCCACATCTTAGAACGCCCGATTCAATACAAATTGCCACCGCCCTTGTACACAAAGCTGGGACTTTTATAACATACAATGTAAAGCTAAAAAAACTTAAAATACCCGGTTTGATTATCAAAATCTTAACCTAATATTATTACTCAAGGTGCCGTTACCAACAGGCCAAGTTTGGATGCAAGACCTATCAACAACCACCAGCTTACGCAGGTGGTTTGCTGTGTGACGCTGCGCATCAGCCGATGAGTACATCTAAATTCTCGCATCTCGCATAGCGGGTTTTCTATTTTAGCTTATATCTACCAGTTTACACTGGTAGTTTTACACTCGTTTAAATTTAGGGTTTTTGCATTTCACAACGTCTGTTTACCACCTTCAGTCAGTAAAATCATCCCACCACCGGCGGGATTTTTTGTTCAGCGATTATTTTGAACTCTCAATTCGTTCCCACGCTCCAGTTTTATACCTGTTGAAAGCGTTAGTGGAGTATATCCTGAACCAAAGCAAGAACCGTAAAGGATACAACAGCAAGGACCAGTATACTTCCCTGGGAGTTCTTGCATACCTCAACGGGAAAAGGGCCATGCTAAAGTCTTGGCTAATGCTTCTGGCAGACCCCAGCCCAAGTTTGCTAAGCTGGATATTGCCACCCAGCGAGCGGGACTTTTGCTTGAACCAATCAGTTAAGTTTTTTGGGAATTTCACATAAACCAGCGCTACTGGCTCGTAGCCAATGTTATAACCCAAAGCAAGTATTTTTTGGGAGATATAGGCATCCTCTGCCCTAGTGGCAGGATCGAGAGGAAAAATACCCGGCAACAATCTGATAGCATACAAATATCCGCTCATAGGAGTAAACGGATCCCGACTTCTTCTAACATGTGCTGCTTCACAAAACAGGTGGGATATATAACCAAAAAAGCTAGCTTTATCATCTAAAGAAACCGGATGGCCCCCTACCCCGCCTATCATGGGCTCGGTAAAGTGGTTAAGTAACTTTTTTATTGACCCGTTTTCAACGTAAACGTCTCCGTCGGTAAGCACTATCACTTTATCTTCTTGTGTGCTACGTGTGTCATCTTGGATTGATTTAACGGCCATCTCTATCGCGGCGGGCTTACCTTTTGCTAAATCCTTAACTAGCGCATACTTCACAAAGTTATGTCTTTGGCATACTTCTTCAGCTACCTTCAAGGTGGGTTCATCTGGCGCTACTACTATTAGCTTTAAATCAGCCCACAAGTCCTTATTTGGGATAATAATCTGCTCAACTGCTCTTGCTATAGATAGCTGCTCTTTGTAAGCTGTGAGAAGCACGTAAACACGCATGTAGTGGAATTATACTACCCTTATATTAGTTTATCAGCCTACCTAAAACTCACTCCCGATTGACTGTTGTATAAATCCAGTATTTGGGAAGAAGTTAAGGTAAAGTTAAACACATACTGATCGTCTACCCGACCGGAAACGTCACCATTCTGGCCGCTGTCCACACCAACATACGCGGCAGAAGATACAGCCGTAACACTTCCCGCTTGCGAATTGGTAGCCGCTAATTGCCCGTTAATATAAGTTTTCACATTAGCTCCGTCGTAAATACAAAATACGTTATACCAGGTGTCTGTTGTTATAGCCTGAGGAAGGTTGCTCGGAGAAGCCGGCGCATACGCACCGCCAGTATAAATCTGGCAAAGGGGCTTGCTATCTGCATTAGTGGAAATTTTTAGCTCGGAGGCCTTTTCAAAAAGAACCCTGCTGGCAGTACCAGAAGTGCTTGTAAGATAATACCAGCCTCCCCAAGAAATAGTATCAGTGGCTAGCGCGGCGACGGCAAGCGGAGAAAAACTGCCGGTTGAGATATAGTCATTAGTTCCGTCAAGGTCAACGCAATAACTGAATTTACAGTTGCCGGCTGTGGTGTCAAAGGCGGCATTATTTTGCAAAGTACCGTTTG
>Ga0075577_11_pt1 | contig 69637 bp, 78 predicted proteins | sample RifGroA2_FD_68193 | JGI IMG/M metagenome (GOLD analysis project Ga0075577, IMG submission 68193) | candidate division WWE3 bacterium GW2011_GWA2_44_16 | reverse complement strand
ATCTTTTGCAACCCTGTCTTGTTTTACTCCAGGAAATTACTTTAGCACTTCCACAAAAGCCGTATCTTAAATGGTATTTTTTATATTTTTCCTTTTCATGGGGAGATTCTATCAGTTAAGAGCGCAGCAACGCTTAAAAGTTCCATTTTCACCAACACAAAATGTCTATTAAGGCGTATTTTAATATGGGGTCGTTTATGATAAAATCTATAGGCTATGTTTAATCCCAATACCGCAGTTATAGAAAGCAGTGGGGGTGAGTTATCTATATCTAGTAGGACAGATAACGTGGATCACTTGGACATAGAACCAACCGACGTTTCTGGTTGGAGAACACTTCAGGAAATAGCGGGCACGTGTTTAGAGAATAAATTAGCAACTTATATTGCCGCATCAGCTGTTACGGTATCTTTAGTGGCCCGTTTGTTGCTTAACACAAATGACGCATCAGAAAGTGCAGAAGCACAGACGCCTAAAGCCGCAGAGTCTATTGTTATTGGATATGGCTTGGGCACTGATCAAAGTTATAATTGGTATCGTGATACAGAGCCCAAATTAGAAAAAGCCTTTTTATCGGCAGTTACGGAGCATGAGGCCAGAACTGTTGCGATAGAAGTTTCCGATTCTATTGAAATAAATGAAAGTGATGCTGGGAAAGCATTGCACGATGAACATCTAACCGCGGTTGAGTTGAAGGACAACCAACGAAAAGCTATAGTTGTGGTTAACGAGTCAGCTTCTCCTTTATTGCCCGTTTTAATGGAGGATATCGATGCCTTTGAAAAATACCTTTTTGACATAAGGTTTCCCGGTAGGCACCGTATTGTTGTTGTTAACCCGAACGACCCTAGGCTAAACTGTCCACCTGAGCTAAGGACATACTGCTCGGGATTAAATGCTAAAGCGAATGTAGAGAGGGATAGTCTTGGGAATTTTGAGATAACTCTTGCGAATACAGATTCCAGCATTGCTGCCACTCTTCGCCACGAATTTGGTCATGTTTTGTTGGCATATGCAGAAGGGAATGATTTAACCAGATTACTTGTGAATGATTTCAAATTAATGGTTTCAACTAAAGTACAAACAGCCCTTGCCCATCCGGCGAGTATAAATGAATTTACGGAAATTCCGTCTTTGTATTGGGATTGGTATATGCAAAGTATCATTAGAGGTGGTAGTGAAATGTTTGGTAAAAACGAATGGCCAAGTTTTATAAAAAGTCTTCCCGGCTTAGGTGGTACCAGCGTCGACTATATGAGCCTTGATGCTTTAGGTAATTGGTCAGCTGGTTTACCGGATGATTCACTTCCGAAAGAAGCGTTGGGTTGGTTTAGAGAAATTTATAATAATGTTGACGTGAATGAAAGTAAGTATGGTTATGCTTCATGTGATCCAGAAATGCTAGGCGCTTTTTTACTATCAGGTGAGTTAACCCCGTCGGTTGCCGGTAATGAACTTTTTGAAAAGGCGGTAGAGACTAGAGCTGGTTTAGACAGATGGGTACAAGAAGAAGTTTTTGCCTGGGCAGTATCGTATGCTGATCAAATAGGTAACCCATATCCTCACGAAATACAGGCTATGGTTGATGCTATATTTAGGGTGAGTGGTCTGGTGGCGAGATAGTAGTCGCATTTTTCTGAGATTAAACAAATAAACACTCGAGTGATCTATTAACGCATCTTGCAAAACAATTGGGAAACAGGGATAATTAATTAGAAATGAATAGTACTCGTATATTTCGTAGATTGGTTTTTCTTTCTTTCTCTTTAGTTTTTTTTCTGTTTCGCACTGGTAATGTTTTGGCTTGTACCCAAACCGTTGTTAATGAGGAAGGCTGTGCGTTTAGTATAGTTTTTGGTTGTACCAGATATGATTGGGAGGGAAAAAGCCATGCTGATGAATACCGACAGGGTAGTCTATCGTGCCCTAGATGGGGTGCCGGTTCTGAGGGAACTATTCCATACGTGCACAATCATTGGGTTGGTGATATTGGTGAGGAAGGGTGTGGTTGCGGCGGTGGATCTAATTGTTTCCTATCAGGTACCAAAATAGATACTCCCGACGGCCAGCGAAATATAGAAGACCTAAAAGCCGGCGATAAGGTTCTAAGCTTTGACAAAGAGTCTAAAAGAGTCGTATTAAACACGGTGTCGGAACCTTTTGTTTCAACCAGGAGCGGCTACTACCTTATCAAAACAGTCTCTGGTAGGGAAATACGAGTCACAGCCGAGCACCCGTTTTATGTGGGTAACGAACCAAAGTTTCTTTCAGCAAGTTTTAGGCTTTTGGCGTTGCCCTTTAGCCGCTTATATAGTTTGTAATATCAACATTAGCATAATAATAACCCTATGGTAGAATACTAAGTTATATACTCATAACACTCGGGCATAAAGTGAAACAGGCGGAAAACTATAAACGTACTAAACTAACAATAATAGAAAACATAAAAGATGGAAAGTATACAAAATATAAAAAGAGAAGATGTGAGGTTTTGTAATGAATGCGTGGTTAAAAATCCCGGCAAAGACTTTTTTAAATGGATTAAGTATGACAAAACGCTAAACGAAAGAACGGATACAACAATCCGCTCTAATAAGTACTGTTTGGAAGCCTTAAAGATTACCGAGCAACTTAAAAAAGCAATCGCCATCATGGAAGATGTTGTAGCCGCGCGCATCACCGGCTCTGTACCTGTAGGCATATGCGGTGCGGCCGCCAAAAACACGGATGTATTTATAGTAAAGGACAAAATAGTCCTAAAAGCTGTTAATCAAAGCAAAAGACCCGATCTAGATGTGGAAATGATTGTAAAAAGTCAAAGTTTTCTTAAAAGCAATGAATTCACTAAACTGGAAAAACTGCTAACCAAACTTAATAAAAACTATATCCGAGTTAGCCTCGGCCTCATAAGTTATAACGATACTGCCAAACACAACATAAGAAACGTGGTTAGGTGGGGATTTCTTCACAACGGCATTGTGCTAAAAGGCGAGGAGTTTTACCGGAAACGCTTTGAAAACACTTGGGACTACATTGAACAGCGCGGTATTCGGAAAAATGTGGTGGAGTTTGTGGGTTATCATCACTTGTTGTATTCCCTGCAAAACTCTATCAAATACGGAAGAATCGACACAACAGTTATTGAGAAAAACCTGCACCCAACACTTTACAACTCAATAATCAAGTGGGATAAAGTCAAAAACCCGCTGTTTTTTAAGAAAGATTATGTATGAAAATATACAACTGCGGAACTGGCGAGAGCTTTATTGATCCCTCAACACGCTATGAGCAAATAGTGTATTACCCAAAAATCTGCATACTAACCCACAACCACAGATACCAAAAACTGCTACGGTTACGGGGAATTGAGGGGGCAGAAAAATACGATAAAGACGTTTGCATTATATACAACGCCACCAGAATTCTGCTAACAAACGCGCGGGAAGGCTGTACATCAACCCACAAAGCTATGGTAAGCAGCTATTTTAAGGGGTCGAGGGTCTTTGTTAACATTGGCTCGGCAGGAGGAATAGCCGCAAATTTACACATTGGCGACATCGTCCTTTCCACCCATGTTATTGGAGATACGGGGTTTTCACGGTCGCTGATGAAAGCCGATACCGAAACAGCCAATGCTACCCTATTAGCAGCCAGCAAACCACTGGTTGAGCTTTTCAAGTCAAGGGTTCAAATTTCCGGCCCAACATGGTGTGTACCCACGCTGTATTACCACAAGGACTTACTGGCTCACAGAATGGCACTCAAACCTATTGCTGTTGAAATGGAAATGGAGGCCGTTGTCTCCACCGGTATGTGGCTAAATTACAACTACGGAAGCGAGAAAGGCACCTGCTCATATACTGGCCTGTTTTACATATCTGATCTGCTTCCCTCTGGTAACTCGGAATGGACAGATACACTAAGAAACGAGTCGCTATTGACAAAATGCAAGGAAAACCTGTTGCAAACAGTGCTTGAAACCCTATATATTAAGTCCAACAGTTATGAGTACCAAACTAACTTACGTTAAAAGCTACGATAATAATGTATATGAGGATTTTCAGAAGATTCTGGATCATTTCTGGTTAGGAAGGTTGAAAGAAAAACCTAACACTTATGTTACACTCCTGGATGTTTTAATGGTCTAATATACTTCATTTGAGTAGCAGACCGTACTAAAGTGTGTATCGCTGTTGTCAACGCTCTTACTACGGAAGAGTATATAATAAGGAGGATATGTATTTTAGCTTTAAAGTCAATAAAAATCTGTTAGCAGCGAGTCTGTTGCTTCAGCCGTCGGGCGAACAAACAGGTTTAACCAAGCTTCAAAATCTGCTGTGGGAAAAGCATCGGGATGCCTATGAGCTTTTGAATACTCACGAGCGCAGGCTTATGTTTGTTGGTAATTACAAGAAAAAGCTGGAATCGGTGGCAGAAAAAATGGAAGCGCTAATAACTGATGTTGAGAAATCCGAGGAATTTGTAAGAGTTTATCGTGAGACTTTAGCATATCGCGACTGGTTAGAAACGGAATGGAGCAGCAAAAAAGACGAGGTAGAGGGACATTTGTGGGATATCCTAAAAACTAATCTTCCACTAAAAAAATTTGAAGTTTTGGTTATCCATCAAGCAATGAAGACCGGTCTATATTTGGGGGAGAGCAGGATATTGTGGGGTCATGTTGAGGGTTGGAATAATTATAGCGTCGTGTATCTGGTTCACGAGGCCCTGCACAACTGTTTTGATAAGAGTGAGGCTACGCACGCGTTGCTGGAGTTAACCATTGATAATGAATTAAGGATAAGGTTAAATGGGAGCGGGGAGTATTTTGGCTGTGGCGGAAAGACTGTTGGACATGATTATTTACGGGAATTAGAGCAGAAGATTCTGCCAAGATGGAAAGAGTATTTAGAGCAAAGCACTGATAAAGGGAATATTTTTGACTTGATTAATGAGCTTAGAAGAAACAACAATGTAACCGAGCGTAGCGGGGGTTAAGTGCGTACGCTCGGTTTTCTTACTCTAGCTGCAGGTCACGCCGCGTTACTTAGGGTGACATGAAGCGTTATCTGGTTGGCAGGGCGGTCCGCCGCTTGGACTGCACCCATGTGGTTGGCACGGGCTGTGCGGCGTGCATTGAGTTGAGGCATTGCTTTCCGGGCTAACCAGTACAAGTGTTGCTCCAGTGGAAGACATGTTTTACTCCTTTCTTGACACTGTGTCAGGATTTGTAGCAGTCCAACTTGCCATTTGAACCCCCGCTTAACGAAACAAGCTGGTATGGTTAAGAGAACCTCTCATAGAAAGGGACTCTGTTGCCATCGACCTTCCATATCCCCTGTCCCCATTCATCTGTGTACGGGTTATACGAACAACGGGGGTATGGGTTGGAAAGAGAAGCTTCACACTTGGAACTTCCAGCGGCTAACACCCTGCAATCGCCGCAACAATAGCGATATTCACAGTCCTTGCATACAAGCACCGAGTCTTTGGTGATACTCCACACGCTAGTAAGTTTGGGGTCCCGCAGGATCGTTTCTAGATTTGCAGTGTGGGCGTTTCCCACCTCCCAACTTCTAGCGAAGATACATGGGAAAACAGCACCCGATGAGGTAATGGCGAGTTTGCCATCAAGACACGGGTTTCCACGCATATTCTTGTATAGCGTCCGTTCGTTGCAGACGAAACTGGGTTTCATCAGGATTCCATATTTTTGCAGTACGTCAAGATTTGGAATCAGCCTCTCTGATGCACCCCGTCCCGTGGGCCTTAACGGATCTGGGTTTCCTGTGGTAACTCCTCTATCCCTTAGGTACAACTCTGTCGTGGATCTCCGGTTGGTTCGAGTACATGGACAGTGCCACATTAGTGCCCAGTTTTGAGAATAGGGCGACCGCGGCAGCGCTCATCAGTGTTCCGTTGGTGTAGACTTCCACGAGATTGTAACCACACGCATGAGCCATACGAACGACATCAAGGATATTTCGCCCCGTGTCTCTGTATAGGAAGGGCTCTCCACCTATAAGTTGGCATTCTCGACAACCCAATTGGTAGGCTTGAAGCAACACACGCCTCCAATCTTCAAACCGCATGGTCTCCCCAACACTTTTATTTCCCATTCCAGAGTTGGCATAGCAATGTACACACCTCAGATTGCACCCGTCACTGACTATCTCCAACCAGATGAAATGCAATTCCCTGGTGTCTGCATTAACTACCGTGTCTTTTGTGAGAATAAACGTTGTGGGATCAGGTTGGTTTTGACATTCCTCTGCAAGACCTACCTCGCAAAGGTTTTTCCAATAGAGCTCATCACCTAGGCCGTAGGTTAGGACTTGGACGGCAACGTCGTTTACGTTGTACACTTTGCCACTTTCCAAGGCGAGGAGAGCCCCATGAGTTGCTCCCAGCACCAGTTTGACACTTTCTTTTAGCTTGAACATAGTCGCACCTCCACGTTATATGTTTTCAAGGTTCTTATCTGTATTTTATACATAAGGAAAATGTTTTGAAACCATAGATATGAAATAATATATGGAACATAAGAATTGTACTTGCATTATGGAGGGATGCTGCCGTGTTTTCCTATATTGTGGTAGATAAAGTCGAGGCGGGGAGAAAGGCAAAGATTGCTGTAATAAGCCAGATAGGGTTTTTGACTAGTGAGAACGAGGATAACCCTTTGTTTCCACTAGAAACGGCTACTACCTTATCAAAACAATCTCGGGCAGGAAAATTAAAGCCACGGCTGAGCACCCATCCTATGTTGGTAACGAACCAAAACTTTTATCAGCAAATCTTAAGCTTTTGGTTCAGCCCTTTAACCACTCATACAGTTTGTAATATCAAATGCCATATTGCAAAAAGCTAATCCGTGTTGTATGATATACTATAGGTCACTGGACAATACATCCATTGATACTAAACTTAGTACATAAGTCAACATGCAAAAAACACGCCAACCCAAATACAAAGACACAAGAACCATTAAATTTGGTGAACATTTAATATTTGACGCCTACGGCTGTGATCCAAAAAAGCTAAATGACCTTAAGCTATGCACTAAGCTAATGCTAGATATATGCAAAATGGGCGGAATGAAGAAACTCATGGATCCGGTCATAATAGACGCTTCCAGCAATGAAGCCCTAGGAGGAAAAGATCCCGGAGGCTACAGCGGCTTTTTAATTATTCAGGAATCGCATATCAGCGTGCACACCTTTGTAAAGCGCGGTTTTGTAACAGTTGATGTGTATTCATGCAAGTCATTTAAAACAGAAGGGGTTGTGGAGTATCTCAAAAAGGCTTTTGCAAGCAAGGATGAGCAGGTAATTAAGCTGGAACGCGGCCTAAAATACCCGGCAGACAATATTTATTAACCTACCACTTTAACATCCAAAGTCTCGCCCACAACAAGTTCGTCCGCGCCAACCTTTTGTTTAATATCACTAGCAAACTTCTTCACCGCTTCTTTATTCTCCAATGTGTCAGGATATGTAACAACCACTCTTTGATTTACCGTTAACCCTTTTTCCTTGCGCTTATCCTGTATCTGGCGGATAAGCTCGCGCATTGCCCCTTCTGCCCGCAAGTCATCAGTGAGTACAGTGTTTAGAAACACCTTTAGCCCAGCATCCTCTTTTACCACCCAACCGTTGCCCCCCTCGAAAGCAACATTAAAAGTTACTTTTTTGACATTAGTCTCATCATTAATTAGCTTGGTATAAACCTCGCCTGAAACCCGACCAACAATTATAGCTTCCGCCAGCGGTTGACGAACGGGGATAGCTTTATCCGTTCTAATTGACAGCAGGCTTGAGGCAATTAGCCTCACATAGTCCATCTCTATTTGAACGAGCAGATCGGTGTCTTTGGTTGCAGCTCTGGAGTAATTAGGATAGCTTCGCAAGTGAACCGACTCCTCAACCAAACTCGCGTCAAACTTTTTTAGCTCCTGATACATTGATTCTGTAATAAACGGAACAATCGGTGCAACAACATGGGTAAATGTGCTCAATACCTCGTATAAAGTCGACAGAGATTCATTAGCGCCTTCGGCAATAGCGGTTCTTGACCTTCTAACATACCAACGTGACAACCCGTCAACAAAACTCTCTATCAGTCGAACCGCATCAGGTACTACATACGCCTCCAGCGCCCTAGCGATGCCAGTTACCGCCTTTGCCAGCTCTACCTTAATCCAAACATCTAGCACATTAGCACTCTCACACTTCTTTGAAGCAACCCACTTATGCAAAGTTGCATACGTCTCAAAAAACTTGTAGCTATTCCATAAGGGATTCAGGGTCCGCTTGAGCTTATTCTTAAGGTCTTCCTCGTCAAAATTGGCGTTTTCCCCCACCATTAAAGGCGACCCCATGAGATACAACCTTAATGCATCGCCGCCAACCGTTTCCAACACCGCTTTGGGATCAGCGTAGTTGCCATACGTTTTGCTCATTTTGCGACCGTCATTGCCGGCCAAAGTCCCTGTGCAAACTACATTGTTAAACGACTTTGTCCCAAAAAGAGCTGTAGACAAAACATGCATCACGTAAAACCACGCCCTCACTTGCGGAATGTACTCAACAATATAATCGCCGGGGAAATGCGCCTCAAACTTAACTTTGTTTTCAAATGGATAATGAACCTGCGCATAGGGCATCGACCCAGCCTCTAGCCAAGAGTCCAACACCTCGGGGCGACGTTTAAAAACTTTTCCAGCCCGAACAAACTCTATTTTGTCAATGTACGGCCGATGCAGATTCTCCACTTTTTTGCCTGAGAGCTCCTCAATCTCTTTGATAGACCCAACAACAATTCTCTCGCCGTCAGCACTTTCCCAAACCGGCATAGGGGTGGCCCAAAACCGGTTCCGGGAAACGCACCAGTCAGGCGCTTGCTCAATTCCCACTTTAAATCTGCCCTCTTTTATATGTCTTGGAACCCAGTTAATGTCCTTATTATTCTCAATCAGCTGCTCTTTTAGTTTACTGATAGCCACAAACCATGACCCTTGCGCTCTCTGAACTAAGGTGGTCCCGCATCGGTCGTGAAAAGGTACTCTATGTACAACTTTCTCGTTAGCAAATAAACTAGTACGGTCCTGCAAATCCTTCAAGATAAGCTTATTAGCATCTAGATAGAAAAGTCCAGCGAATGGGTTTTCTCCAACATCGCCTTGAACAAATTTGCCCTCTCCGTCAAGCGAGGTCATAATCGTTAAACCGTAGTGCTTGCCCATTTGCGTATCAATCTCGCCAAAACCTGGGGCGCTGTGTACAACACCAGTACCGTCATCCATACTGACCATACCCTCGTAGTCATATACTCTAAACTCTTTATCCTGCGAGACATAAAAGGTATAAGGGGACTCATACTTAACTCCAAGAAGTTCTGTACCTAAAAATGAGTCCTGAACTGTATACTTTTCGCCGGCAAAAACGGTTTCCAGCCTCTTTTGCGCCAAAATGTATCTGTCTTTGACATTGACAAGTGAAACACTAACGTACGTTTCTTTAGGATCTAGGACTAAAGCCTTATTTGAGGGCATTGTCCATGGTGTAGTTGTCCATGCAAGTATAAAGGCATCTTTGAACCTGCCTTCCGTAACAATCCTAAATTTAACAGTAATAGATGGATCCTCCTCGTCCCTGTAAGAGTTATCCATCGCGATTTCAAAATTGGACACCGGAGTGCCACAAGTCGTACAGTAAAGAGAAGTATACAGACCTTCGTAAATAAGCCCTTTGTCGTACAGCTGCTTAAACGCCCAAACGACGCTTTCCATGTAGGTTTGATCGATTGTTTTGTACGCATTGGTAAAATCTACCCACCTGCCGATCCTATCCACATACCACTCCCACTCCGCTGATGTCTCCGAGGTGTATTTGTAACACTCCTGGATAAACCTCTCTAGCCCGTAGTTTTCAATATCGCGCCTGTTTTTAATGCCCAGTTTTTTTTGGACCTTGTTTTCCACTGTAAGGCCGTGAGCATCCCAACCCCAAACCCGTTCTACCCGCTTGCCCCGCATTGTCCAATACCTTGGAATAACGTCTTTGGCGATAGAACCTAGCAAATGACCATAATGAGGCAGTCCGGAAATAAAAGGCGGACCGTCGTAAAACACATATGAGTTATTGGCAGGGTTCTTTTCAACGGACTTCTCAAAAATCCTATTTTGCTTCCAAAAGGCCAGTACGTCGGCTTCCATCTGCGAAATAGTCTTTGGCATGTTCAAAATACTACCAAATTTGACGGCTATATGCACTATTGATACATTTGAAAAGAAAATCTGTTGTATCACATATCCGAAGCCGTGGTGGCAATAGACAGCGAAAGCAGGATAAATATTATTAACAAGGCCGCCGAGGAATTGATGGGCATCGTGGAAAGGGAGGCCGAAGGTAAAAAGTTGGAAGAGCTTCTGGAACTATATACGGAAGCGGGGTCAAAAGTTGCACCTTCGGAGTTTTGCTTTAAACCATGGGATGTGTCCTTAGCTAACCTAACTCTTGGCCCGGAAAACGCTCGCAAGTTTATTAAACTCCAATCCGCCACTATTACAAACCCGGAGGGCGAGGACGAGTGCGTAGTTACACTTACAGACATAACACGCGAAAAGCTGCTGGAAAAGTCAAAGGACGAATTTATTTCTGTAACCAGCCACGAATTAAGAACGCCAATGACAGTAATTAAAAGCTATCTATGGATGCTGCAAAACGGCAAGGGCGGCAACTTAACCCAAAAGCAGAAAGACTATTTAATTAAAGCTGTTGGCGGGGTGGAGCGTATGCTTTCCATGATCAATGATACCCTGAATACATCAAAAATCGACCAAGGCAGGCTGCAACTCAAGATAGAAAGAATACATGTAACAGAGATCCTAAACGACATGATACCGGACTTTAGGCTAAAGGCCAATGAAAAAGGGCTTGAGCTGAAAGTTGCTGTTTCAGCTGACTGTGAAAAGGTGTATGCAGATAGCGGCAAGTTCCGGGAAATGCTCACCAACTTGCTAGGTAATGCAATTAAATTTACAACCAACGGGTGGGTAAAACTAGACATAACAAAAGCCGGAGATTCCTTTATAAAATTTGAGATAGCTGATACGGGCAAGGGCATCGACCCGGCGGATATAAAAAGATTATTTCAAAAATTTGGCCGGATAGATAATTCGTATCAAACTGTTGCCGAAGCTGGCGGGACGGGCTTAGGGCTATATATCGTGAAAAGCTACGTAGAAAATATGGGCGGTAAGATTGGCGTTGCATCCGAAGGGTTGGGTAAGGGATCTACCTTCTGGTTTACCCTACCAAGCAGCTATTATGAAATCCCCGAAGCTTTGAGAGAAACGGCTGTAACAAGTCTGGCGGTACTTGATACACAAGCCATAAGCTCAATCTGTCCTATGTAATGACGACAATGATAACCGAAAGGCGCCTCCGCGACTGGCAAAGCCAGAAGCGGAGGCGCCATTTCTTATTCAAGCTGCAAAAGTTATCTCACTGCATCCTTAAGACCTTTTCCGGCCTTAAAAGCGGGAGACTTTGTCGCAGGAATATGCATAGGAGCACCTGTTTGGGGATTCCTGCCGGTCCTTGCGGCCCTTGGCCTTACTTCAAAGGTTCCAAACCCCGTCCAGGTAACTTTTTCACCTTTTGAAAGGGCTTTCATAACAATTGAACCTAAAGTGTCAAGTGCTTTTGCGGCATCCACTTTAGTAAGACCTGCTTTGTCAGCAAGTTGATTGACTAATTCGAATTTTACCATTGTTAGCTACACCCCCTTTCAAAGGCTAAACAAGCCTATCAAGCCTAGAAATAGTATTTGCTGCTGTATCCACTAAAACGCTCCTAAACCAAGCGCCACCCTCCTCTTCCCAGTCAAATCTCTGATTCCTCGCTGTAGTATATTGTTTAACAATAATCTCTGTTTTTACACCTAACACCGAATTAACAGCGCCAGTCATACCAACGTCACTTACAAACAACGTCCCTTTAGGTAACACCTGCGGATCGGCTGTGGGGATATGAGTGTGAGTCCCAAGCACCGCTGTAACCCTACCGTCAACATAATTGGCAAAAGCATGCTTCTCACTAGTAGCTTCAGCATGAAAGTCTATAAGTATGTTGTCTTGAGGGAAGTTGATACCCTGCATCGGAAGAACTGTGGCTAATAAATGATCCACTTTCTGAAAGGGGCTGTCAATATTTTCATTCATAAAAGTTCTGCCCATAAGGTTAAGTAAAGCCACTTTACTGCCTCTCTTTTGAATAACGGCAAAAGGCTTACCGAGGAAAGGCTCGGGAAAGTTAGCGGGACAGACAACCGGAAGGTCGTTAGCATCCTCTTCAAAGTCCTTCTGCCAAAATATATGATCGCCGCCCGTAAAGTAATCTACTCCCACACTCTGCATTTCGTTCAACGTTTCCTTTGTAGCGCCTCTCCCGTGGGCTAGATTCTCTGCGTTGGCGATAACAAGGTCAATACTATCACTAGAAATAAGCTCTGGCAATACTTCTTTGACTGCCTTTCTCCCAAGTTTTGCTACTATTTCGCCGACAAACAATATTCTCATAGTTGTTAATACTTACCCACATGCATAACTTACTTGGCAGTTTCCGATATTCTAATCTCTCTTATAACAGTAACCTTTACAACACCGGGATAACTTTGCTCTAACTCAATCTTTTTTGCAATCTCTCGTGCTAGAACGGAGGCCGTTGAGTCATCGACTCGTTCCGGTTTGACAATAACCCGAACCTCACGCCCAGCTGATATAGCGTAGGCTTTCTCTATACCGTCAAAGGAAGTTGCCGCCTTTTCCAAGTCTTCCATCCGCTTTTTGTATGACTCGTAATCTTCGCTTCTAGCACCCGGTCTGGCGCCGCTTATGTGGTCGGCCAAGTTCACTATGGCAGATTCAATCGAGCTAAACGGTCGATCTTCGTGGTGCTCGGCCACACAGTTTATTACCGCCTCGGGTAGTTTATACCTCTTCAGAAAGTCAACGGCTATTTGAACGTGCGTCCCTTCCTCATCTGATATTACCTTACCGATATCGTGCAACAAACAACCCTGCTTTACAACTTCTACATTAGCCTTTATTTCCTGAGCAATAGAAACACCAATCCGCGTTTCCTCCATGGTATGTTCAATCATATTCTGGCCATACGAAAATCTAAACTTAAACCTGCCTAATATAGCAACAATGTCCCTGGGCATGTTGTACACCCCAATGCGATGACACAGATTCTCACCCTCTTTAAAAAGAATCTGATCCATGTCCTTTTGGGTATTTTGGATTAGCTCTTCTATTCTGGCCGGTTGGATCCTGCCATCCAACACCAATTTTTCCAAAGCGATGCGGGCAATTTCCCGCCTTACGGGATCGAAGCAGGAAATTAAAATGTCGCCCGGCGATGAATCCATATCCAAGTCGACCCCGGTTAACTCCTCGAAAGTCCTGATATTACGACCCTCTTTACCAATAATTCGACCCTTCATATCCTCATCAGGCAGCCGAATCTTGGAAACTGTGTGCTCAACCACTAAATCTGTTGCCCCGCGCCGCATTGCGGTTACCAAAATGTCCTGTGAAAGTCGCTCGGAGTCTGCCTTTACCTGCTCCTCAACTTCCTTTATCCTTTTTGCCTTTTCCTGGGTTAATTCCTTTTCAATCTCGGTAAGCAGGTGCTTTCGGGCTTCTTCCTTTGTAAAACCGGACACGGATTGAAGCTTTTCCTGCACATCCCTTACACTACCTTCCAATCTCTGCTTTTCTTTTTCTACCAGATCCTTTAGCGCGGAGACTGTTTGCGACTTTTGGTCAAGCTCTTTTTCCTTTAGATCCAGCTGGGTGAGCCTGTCTGCAACTTTCTTTTCCAAGTCGGAAACTTCTGTTCTTGCTCTGGCCGCCTCTGCTTCGGCTGAACTCTTTAACCTCAAAGACTCGTCTTTTGCTTCAATGATAATCTCCCTGGCCCTTGCCTTTGCTTGGTCTATGTACCTTTGAATCTCCTGAGTTTGATCTTGAGTAGGGGTTGCACTCTGATTTAGAGCAGAATTTTGACCTGCGGTACTTGGAGCTGTTTCTTTAAGTTTGGTCTCAAGTTTTCTGGTCCCCTTTACGAAGACAAGACCAAGAATAATTGCACCAACGGCCAAAACCGCCACTAGAATGTAAATAGTCATATAGCCTCCTTAAAAATGAGATGTTCATAAGCGACTTGATTTTACGGGTGATTTAGGAAATAGTCAATTGCAGTCCTTATTGTATCGTAAGTAAAACCGCGGCCTGCCAGGAACCGCTGCATTTTAGCTTGGATAGACCTTGATTCCAGAGAGGGTGTGTCGGCAGCTTCAAAACCCCGCCATTTCTTGGTTAAGATTGCAACAGCGGTCTTCAATTGTTCTTTCTCATTCACACCGGCATCTACAATCTCCACCGCTTTTTCCCTGCTTATGCCCTTGTGCATTAAACTCTGCACCAACGCCTTTCTACCCCACGCTTTATTGCCTGCAGCCTTGGCCTCTACAAACAACTTGCCAAATTCGTCATCATTGACCAAATTATCGGCTTTTAGGAAGCCAAATAGTTTACGCGTAATCCTGGTTATAATCTCCTCATCAGCAATCTTGAGGGTTTTAAAGTATTTAGGGAGTCTTAACCCAACCTCATGCCACGTCCTGGGCCGATAAGCCAGAAAACCAATGACTTTATTCAACACTTTGGAATAGATTTCGTCTTCTTCCATAAGGCTATTTTATTCCGATGGTTCCTGGGTTTCCACATCTTCTTCCTTGCCCAAAGATAAATACTCCTCTGATTTCTCTTTGTAGTGTTCGCGGATCTTTTTTTCTATCTCGTCGGCAAGCTTTTTATTGTCCTTTAATGCGGCTCTGGAGGATTCTCTACCCTGGCCCAACTTTTCACCGTTATACTCATACCAGGAACCAGACTTCTTTACTACCTCAACCTCTACCCCAACATCCAGCAAATTGCCCTCTTTGCTGATCCCTTGATTAAACAAAATGTCGAACTCTGCCGTTCTAAACGGCGGCGCCACTTTATTCTTTTTAACCGTTACTCTGGCCCGAATACCGGAAACCTGCGTGCCGTCTTTAATTTCCTCGATTTTGCGGATTTCCAACCTAACGCTGGCATAAAACCTCAACGCCCTGCCACCGGTGGTAATCTCCGGATTGCCAAACATTACCCCGATCTTTGTCCTCAACTGGTTTGTAAAAACAATAGTACAGTTAGACCTGCTGGCCGAGCCGCTCAACTTTCTTAACGCCTGACTCATCAGTCGGGCTTGCAGCGCAATAAAATTATCGCCAATTTCGCCCTCAATTTCTGCTTTGGGCACTAAAGCGGCAACGCTATCTATTACAATAACGTCAACCGCATTAGACCTTATTAGCGTTTCCGCGATTTCCAACGCCTGTTCGCCCGTATCCGGTTGAGAGACCAGTAGCTCCTTTACATCCACGCCCGTTTTTTCGGCGTAGATAGGGTCAAACGCGTGTTCTGCATCAATTAATGCCGCCGTTCCCCCCATTTTTTGAGCCTCGGAAATAATGTGCTGGCACAACGTGGTTTTGCCGGAAGATTCAGGCCCATACACTTCTACAATCCTCCCTCTGGGAAGTCCGCCGACTCCCAAAGCCAAGTCAAGAGCAATGGACCCCGTAGGTATAACAGCTATTTTTTCGAAAGCTTTTTCTCCAAGTTTCATAATTGAACCTTCGCCATAAGTTTTTTTAATTTGGTCTAAAGCAGACTTAAGAGCGAGCTCCTTGCCGCTTTTAACTTTTTCCGCCTCCTTATCTTTTTGATCTTTTTGCATAAAGTAACCTTTCTAAAAATGTGGACCTGAAGTACATTGCGAATGTATGTCAGAGGGCAGTTTTTGTCAACAAATGTATTCTAGTACAAAAAGAATCCTACGTCATCGCGGACTTAATTCGGCGTAAAACTGTGTCTTTACCCAGCAATCCAAGTACATCAAAAATAGGCGGAGTTGCAGACTGACCGGAAACCGCAAACCTTAAAGTCATAAAAGCCTCTTTTGGCGTAAGGTCATTTTTCTGGATAAAATCGTGAGAGATCTCGTCCAAATGGTTAACAACCCAAGCATCCTGACCAACTTCGGTATATAGCTGGTAAAAAGCCTGCAAAATTGCTGCCTGGTTGCCGCCTGAATACTTTGCAAGTTCAAGCTTATCAACTTGTGGCTCTGTAAAGAAATACGAAGCAAGAAGCATAAAATCTCCTAAAGTCCGCATCCGATCCTTAACGATGAATATCACTCCAACGGCCTTCTCCGACCGTAAGTCAACATCAAAGCCAAATTGCACCTGCCACTTTTGTGCCCAAGCCAAGAGTCTTGTACACAACTCCCTGTCAGCAAGCGACCTTATATAATAGCCGTTAAGCCACGCAAGCCGCTCTCGATCAAAAGCAACCAGGTCTGTGGAGTGGATCTTGGCAACGGTAAAATCCCGGATAAACTCGGCAACACTGTACAATTCCTTTTCAGTTCCGGGGTTCCAACCCAAAAGCATGATGAAATTTAGCAGCGCCTCGGGCAAATAGCCATCTCTTAAAAACTCGGTGACTGATACATCGCCAAAGCGCTTTGACATCTTTTTGTTTGCTCCCACTTCTTTTAAATTTGGTAGGTGGCCGGTTGCCGGCATTTCCCAACCCAGCATGCGATACAAAAGAATGTGTTTAGGCGTTGATGCTAACCATTCGCTGCCTCGTAAGATGTGAGTTATACCCATAAGGTGGTCATCTACAACAACACCCAAATGGTAAGTGGGAAAACCATCGGACTTGAGTAATATTTGATCGTCCAAGTCGTTTGAGGGATAGTCGACTCTGCCCAAGATTAAATCGGTAAAAGTTATAACTTCGTCTTTGGGAACCTTCAACCTGATAGTATATGGCATACTGCCGGCCAAGTTTTGCTGCACTTGCTCCGAACTTAAGCTCAAACATGTCCTATCGTACTTTGTTGCCGCCACACCTTGCGCCCGTTGGTCAGCCCGCATTTTTTCCAGTCGTTCGGGCGTGCAAAAGCAATAGTAGGCATGGTCTTGCTCCACCAACTGCAATGCGTAGTTTTTGTAAAGCGCAAGCCTTTGGGACTGTACATACGGGGCGTTTGGCCCACCAACTTCCGGGCCCTCATCCCAATCCAATCCGCAGTACCTAATAACATCCAGCATCCTTTCCACCGAACCCTCTACATAGCGCTCTCTGTCGGTATCTTCTATCCGCAGCACAAACTTGCCGTTGTTCTTTTTTGCAAAGGCATAGTTGTAAAGCAGCGTCCTCATGCTGCCAATATGAAACTCGCCAGTTGGGCTTGGCGCCATCCTTGTTTTGACCATAACTGGATTGTACACTAAACAGTCATTTCGTCTACGTTTAAACTTCAAAGTTTCTAAACGAAACTATTCAGTTTATAATGTAGATATGAACTTGGTTGAAACGTCGGCGCTCTTTAGGAGAATAGTTGCACTAACCACTGGTTTGATTGGCTGCTATATTACCTTTTTAATTATTAAAGCACCAGTGCTCGCAATAATCAGCTCAATCAACCCTTCACGAGACATCCCTACGGCTGTATACGGCAAAATAGACGCGCCGGAGTTTCAATATAAAAAGCTAACAAATGCTGACTCCCAGTATATTCTGAACACCAAAAATGGCCGATTGCCTACAGATTTCCCCAGCATGCTGCCAGTTTTTAGACTTAGACAACCGCTTTTTTCTTACGAGGCCGGTAAAAACGCCCAAAAAACCGGCGGCATTCTGGGCTATTATGACGACACTTTTAGAAGCTTAACCAACGACCAAGTTTACACTTGGGAAGATTCTACCTTTAACTCCCGACTCTACATCAACACAAAAACCAGGGAAATAAATCTTAACCTACCGCTATTTGGTAAGGGCGACTATTATACAGCCGGCAAATTAACATCAACTGTGGCGACAGAACAGGCCAGAAACATGCTTACGGCCGCCGGCAGATTCTCTGACATGTATTATTCGGGCATAGCCAAAACCTATATGGGTAAATTTGTAGGCGGGGAGATTAGGCCGGTAGACTTCGACTATGAAACCCAAATTGTAAGAGTAGATTTTTATAGAAACTTTGCTACTTTCCCGATTATGGGGCCGGATCCTTACAAAGGACTCTTGCATGTGTGGGTGGGTATCCCTAACGATCCAAAGTACAAGCAACTCGTTTTCCCTAAGGTTGAGGTGTACCAGTGGGAGCTTGTGGACAAAGAGAAAGATCAAGATGCCACCTATCCTATAATCCCCGTGTCTCTTGCTTGGGAGGAAGTTGCGCAAAATAGAGGAGTGCTCTCCGGCATATTGCCCAAAGACGGCAATCCATTTGAGTCGTACGTTCCCATACGGGTGGATAAGATACTAATTAATAAAATCTATCTCGCCTACTACGACTCGCCTAAACTACAAAAGTATCTTCAACCGATATATGTTTTTGAGGGTAACTACACTACGGTAGGCAGTAGCGCTGGTCAAATAACCCTATACTACCCGGCTATCTCTGGAGATTACGTTTTGCCTGTTGAGGATTCCACTATAACCACACCGATAACTGCCAAGTAACTATTCCCAGCTGTGCGACAGCAAAGTCCAGTCCAATAACAACTTAACATCGGCAAAGCGATCCTTAGAACCCATGGCCACGATTATCAAGTCTGCCTTGTCCTTTGTGTATTCATACACAAGAACCTCACCCGCACCCGTAGTCGTCCCAGTTTTGATACCTACACTTTCAGGAATATCCCACAGCAGTCTATTTGTATTTGTGAGTTGTTTTGCAAACTTACCATCCAAGTCTCTTAACTCAAGTTCTTTTAACTTAACGGTTTCGCGAAAAAAATCGTTGTGCATTGCCAAAATCGCAAGCTTGGCTAAATCCCGCGCCGAAGATAAATTCTCGCCATCGGCATCATCCAAACCAATAGGGTTAGTAAATTTAGTCCTTGCCAAACCCCCTTCTTTTACTACAAAATTCATTTTGGCAACAAAGTCGGCATACGAAACCCGACTGACAGACAGCGTGCATGCCGCATCTCCGGCCGAAGCTACCAAAAGTGCCTGTAAAATGGCTTCAACCCTAAACCGCAGGCCTTGACCAAACCCGATTTTATTGCCGTCAACCTGCGTACAAAACTGCGGAATGGCTATTTCCTCATCCAGGTCATACAAGGCCAACGCCGCTAAGGCAGTGGCGATTTTTGCCGTGGAAGCGGGCGGAAACACCTCATCCGGATTTTTTTCGCTCAATACAGTCCCGCTAACCACATCCATAACCACATACGACTTGGCGGAAACGGCCGGAGTTTGAATCTCCGCTAGCTTAACCGGCGGCTTGGGCTTTTGTGTTAGAAGAAAGCTCTCTAAGGTCCGACTGTTCTCTTGGCTAGCAGCACTGTAAAAATCCTGGGGGAGCTTTTTGTACCAAACAAGCAGATTTCCATCGTTTGCCACACCATCAACTACAGCTTCAAATTCTACCCTTAGCACTATACCAAACAAGCAAATAAGAGAAACTAATAAAGCTTTGGTACATAGATCACAGAATTTGCTCTCCAGGGTGTGGATGGCCCCAGCGAGCAGTACCAACACATACACAGCAACTAGTCTAAATAGTCCAACTTGCATGGTTAGGGAGTCAGTCGCCTCACATCTCGAGGCAGAAAAGTAGCTTCCTTGACACTTTCCAAATCAAGCAGTTTCATAATAATTCGCCCCGGGCCAATACCGGCTCCGCCGTGTGGTGGACAACCATATCTGAAAAAACTAAAATAGCTTTCCAACTGGTCGGTAGGAATGCCTTTTTCTTGGGCCTGCTGCTTAAGGATAGCCGGCCGATGCTCACGCTGGGCCCCGGTGGTAATTTCTAGACCTTTGTAGATAAGGTCATAACTTTTTGTTACGGTTTGATCGGCTTCGGGCCGCATGTGATAAAAAGCTCTGTAAGCTGAACCGTACTCGGTAACAAAAACAAAGTCGTGCCCGGTTTCTTCCTTAACTAACCTGCCAAGTTCCCGCTCTTCTTCGGAGGAAAAATCCCCGGCTTTGTCACTTGGTACCCCAACCTGCTTAAGTTTTAGTTTTGCTTCGTTCATTGTCATACGGGGAAAGGGGACGGTTGGAATCTCCAGCTCCGGCATAACTTCCTCTTTTACAGTCTTAAAAGCCTCCACTAGCATGGCTTCCTCCGCTTGCATTATATCTTCATGTGAGTCAATATATGACAACTCAAAATCCCAACCTGTAAACTCCGTCATGTGTCTGGTAGTAAACGAGGGTTCTGCCCTAAAAACCGGTCCAACCATAAAGACTTTTTCAAAACCCGCGCTTTGTGCTAGTTGCTTGTAAAATTGGGGCGACTGGGCTAAATAGCCTTTACGGTCAAAGTACTGTACCTCAAACACTTCCGACCCGCCTTCGCTGGCTGTGCCCATAATTGACGGTGAATAAACCTGGACGTAGCCGTTATCGCTAAAATACTTTCTGAAACCTTTTTCTAAAGCTGTCCAGACTTTAAATATTTTGAGTTTTTCGGGCTTGCGCAAGTCGAGCCATCTATAGTCAAATCTTAGCGCCGCATCTACCTCACCGCCGCTCTTCTCTTCCACTACCGGTATAGGCAGAGGTTCGGCTACGGATAGAACTTTTAATGCCTCGATTTCGATTTCAAATCCGCCAGGCGCCTGTTTCTGTTCTTTAATCATCCCCGTCAGGTCGATCACTGACTCCAACGTTAACTTAGCAACTTCATCAAATACTTCCCCATTTTGTCTGGTAACAATTGCCTGAACTGTTCCGGTAACATCCCGCACAACAAGAAACTTAATACCCCCCTGATCCCTGCGAGCCTGGACAAACCCTTCCACTCTAACTTGCTCACTAATTTTACCTTTTAGATCCGAAACGTGAGTTCTCAGCATAATATCCTTGGATTTTAGCATAAAGCTTACAGGATTCTAAAGTCTTTAACAATTAAATCAACGTAGCTCTTACCGTTATAGTCTTTAAGCGCCAGTGAATAAACAAGATCCAGTTTGGTACCTAACCCAAAAGTCGACACCCCCTGATTGCGGGCATCAAAGTAAATTGCTTTGTAACTAGTTTGCCCGGCACCAGCAAACAGTTTTAGCGACAAATGATTACCCTCCCTGCCCACAAAATCGTTGCCGACCACACTTACAGCTCTGGATAAAAACACCGGTTCTGGATTCCCCACACCAAAGGGCCTAAGTCTGTTTAGCTCGCATACAAAGTCAACTGTAACTGAGGGTAGGGGTATCTCCATGTCAACGGTAATGGTTGGAATTAACAAAGCGGCGTCAACAACTTTGTTAGCATGAGCGGTAAATTCTTGGATAAACTGATCGAGCATACCCTTTTTTAGTGTAAATCCGGCCGCCATTGGATGCCCACCCATACTTTCAAACAAATGCTCAAAAGAACGTAACAAGTCAATAATGTTTAGCCCCGGTACACTGCGTGCAGAACCTTTACCGCCGTTTTCCAAACTACTGATAACTACAGCGGGTCGGTGTTGGGACTGGGCGAGTTTTCCGGCGACAAGTCCAATAACGCCTTCGTGAAAGTCCTTATGCGAACAAATAACAATTTTATTTTCTAGACTCTTTTGCTCCGTGAGCAGTGTTTGGGCTAAACTATAAAGTTTTTGCGTCATGTCTTGCCGTTCAATGTTTACCACATGAAGCTTTTGGGCAAACTCCGTAACTTTTTGCGGATCTTCATCCAACAGCAAGAACAAAGAAGCGTAGGCCGATTCAAGCCGACCGGAGGCATTAAGCCGCGGGCCAATAACATAACCAGCGTCATAGGTTGTTATCTCGCCACCAGTCCTGCCGGACACCTCCAACAGCTTTTTAATGCCCAAAGGCGGGTTGGTGTTTAATATTTCCAAAGCCTTTCTTACTAAAGCTCGATTGAAACCCTTTAGCAGTCCAAGATCGGTGATTGTGGCTAGTCCAGCCAAACTCACCAACCGCTCGTCCCGTAACCCTAAAACAAGCGAGAGGGCGAGCGCAACACCAGACCCAACCATTTGATCGGTCCAAACCAACACGTCCGCTTTTGGCTGTTGACTCTTTTTTTGATGATGGTCTGTAATAATTATGTCTAGACCCAAAGCCTTCAACTGATGTATAACTTCGGGCTCGGCTGTAATGCCGCAGTCCACAGTAATAATTAGCCCCGGAATAATAAGACCTGACTTCGTACCATATGTCTTTTGGATGGTATGCCATATGGTGTCAACAGAATCTTTGGACAGGCCATAGCCCTGATCAAACCGATTGGGCAGAAAATACATAGTCTTTGTGTAACCTAAGGTTTGAGTAAGAGTTTGATATAGTATCGCGGTAGCGCAGATACCGTCAGCATCGTAATCACCATGAATCACGATCGGAACATCTTTAGCGATGGCCTTTAGTATCAGGTCTTTTGCCTGCACCAAAGCTTTCCTAAAGTCAGCCGACAGCTCTTTAATGTACTTGGCAAGCGGGGCTGGGGCAAGAAATTCCGCTTTATCCTCCGGCGCAATCCCTCTGTTCTTTAGCAGTTCAGAAACTACATCAACTCCGGGCTGATAGACACACAACACATTCCAGTTCTTCATATAAGAAGTCTAACACACGTTATGAAAAGCCGATTATATACTTATAAAGCAATGAGATACATGGTAGGTATTTGTCAGACCAGAATCAATGAAGATCACAAATATTAATGTAGATTATCGCTATGCCTGACAATAAACAACTACTTACAGAAAAAGGCCTGATAATAATTGATCGCGACACTGAAACGATACCGGAGCGTTGGCTCCAGTTACACCCACGAATAGAAGCGTACACCAAATTGGGTATTCCCAGACCTCGAGCTAATGACGAAACCTCACTAGTAGATATGGCAGAGTGGTTCGTGGAGCAGGAGAAGGTTTTAACAAATCCTAAATGCATTAGCTGGTGGTTAGAAAGATTTAGTAACGGAGTTGTAACCGGTGGAGAACCAAGGGACCCATACGCAACATATATGTTTATGTGCGCGGCTTTATTTGAACTTGAAGGCCGTAGTGAATTCCATGCCACAGATGCCATGTTGCATTACGTTGAAACGGGTTGGGGTAAAGGCGATCATTTGCTTGATCGCACGCCGGACAACATCCGGAGTCTCGTTTGTTTTTCGGCGTTGCCGTCGGCTATCGTATCGAGGTTGGTTATCTACCCCTATATTCCACACTCTGCAAGTGCACATCTTCATACAAGTTCAGACGAATACGGCGGGTTGGGATGGGCGTACCCTGCAGTCGGATTGCATGTGTATTTCCAGATATTAAGCAGGGGTGTGGATTTTTGTGGAGGTGATAACGAACCCGCGCAGCTCTTGTATCCGACCTTAGAAACGTTTAGGACCAGCAAACTTATACCTTATCCTAAATCTGTGTACATATGTAGTGAAATAGAAAAACTAATGGTAAAAAACGGAGCTGCTTTGGCAATTCCAACTGTAGATGAAGCACTTAGAGACGAGGGTTTTGTTGTAATCCCACAGAGTATCAGCCCAACCCGTTTTCATTCTATAACAGGGTTCATCGCCAATCAAACATTTGCACCAACGGGCACACACGTGAATAGAAACACATTGATAGGCACAATATACCCACTGCTAGCGGACAGATCAAATAGGAATATTGCGTATCAACGCGGATCTTTTATAGAAATGGAAATGGAACTGAATTTGTAACCGGTATATACAAAGTGCTAAACTACGCAGCATGCTGGAGTTAGAGCCGGAGGGTTTATACCCACAATATCGGCAGGAAACCACAAAACAACTAGCCTCATTAATGAAAAACGGGCAGGTTTTTAGGTTAACTGCGGTAAGTGGGGCCGGGGAAAGCAAATATTTAAGGTATATTAGTCATTCCAGTAAAGTATTTTCCACCTATTTCGCCCAATTTGTCCATAACATAATATATACAGACCTAAATAGTATTTATAACAGTAATACAGATAAGCTTATAAGCCTGTTAAACGAATCAATCAGAGGTTACAATAGACAGCAACGTTCGCTAGAACAATGGCTGGCTGACACAACAGGATCGGGAAAGGCGGTATACTTTATTCTTGATCATTTGGAGGCCTTAAATGATTTCAACGAAAGCGCGCCTCGATATCTACGGTCCCTAAGAGATAGATATAAGTACAAGCTAGGCTACATTTTATGTTATGAGCACGGTGTAGAATTGGATAAGCATAAACTAAAACAGTTATTGAATATATCACCGTTTGAGCTGATTTTACCCTCACTGAATAATGTGGATTGCTCAAGAGTACTAAAAGACGAGCTTAAAAGAAACGCCATACGGTTGGCAAACAAAGATAGGTTAGCAGTATTAAAAGCCTGTAATGGGCAGGGCGGAATAATTCGGGACATGGTTGTTAATATAGCAATGGGAAAATCCTTAGCGGAATCACTAAAAACCATAAACTTAGGTGAAACCCGGTCTGAAGACACCTCTGGAGTAACCCTACAAGAAGCCCAGCGCTACTTAACAAAATATGAGTATCTGGTATTTTCTAAACTACATAACAATTTCGATACTATAACTCATAAAGAGGACGTGGCAGAAATATTAAGCCCACAAAGCAAGGGTTCTGGGGTGAGCGATGAATCTATTGACCAAATAATATCACGCTTGCGTAAAAAACTAGCCGATAACAATATCCCCCTAATGATTAAAAACAAGAGGGGGATTGGGTTCTATTTAACCCGATAGTCGTAGTGTGCAAAAAATTGTATTGACACAAGATGAAAAAAATCTAAAAGTCCTTAACTCCAAAAACTTTAGCCCTAAGATTTTTTAACACGCTTAGCTATAAAGTCCTCCCAGATAATTAAAATGGGAGTAGCATTGAATATGGACGAGTATGTACCTGAAATAACGCCTACGAGCAAGGCAAAAACAAACCACTTTATTGACACCCCGCCAAAAATGAATAAAGCAGTGAGTGTTATAACAACTGTGGTTGACGTGGCAATGGACCGCCGCATGGTTTCTACGATTGAGTAGTTGGCAACCCACTCAAAATCCTTGGTTCTAAACTTGCCTAAATTCTCACGGATCCGGTCGAAAACTACGATGGTATCGTGAACGGAAAAGCCAATAATGGTAAGCAGGGCCGTAATAAACATGGAATCTATTTCCACGCCTTTAAAGTGTCCCAGAATTGAAAATACCCCCAAAACGACTAAAGCATCATGAATCATGGCCAGTATTGCACTAACACCAAACCGCAAACCCGAATATGGCTTTGGAATGTTGCGGAAAGCGTAGGAAATATACAAAACAATGCCTATACAGGCTATGCCAAAGGCGATAAAGCTCTTTCTTGCTGTTTCAGACCCAATTGTGGGACCCACGGTTTCAAAAGCGATTTGTTTAGCGGTTGGGGCTGTCTGAAGAATGATGGTCTTTAACTCCTCATTTGCGTTAGCATCAATTGATTTTGTTCTTACTGTAAAGTTTTTGTCACCTGCCTCCAGTGCTACAGCAATTATCTCTACACCGGCCTTTTCTAAAACATCTTGCACTTCAGCTCTGTTCCATACACCCTCAGCTCTGGTGTAGCTAAATACTGAACCACCCGTAAAGTCGATTGATACTTTTAAGCCCCAGAAACCAAGAAAAAACGCCCCGGGCAGAATTACCAAAGCGCTAAAGATCAGATATTTAGCTTTGTGTTTCATGAGGTTGTAACCCTGAGTCGCGTTATCTACTTGACCACTTTCTTTGCTTGGCAAGCTTTCCTGCTTGGGCAAACTGACGGTATTGATTTTCTTAATTTTTTTACCCTTTTTTGACATAGTGCCTGACTAAAAGCGCCCCACTGTTTTAATAACCGTTCTAACCACAAACACAGATGTGAAGAGCGATACCAAAATACCTATACCCAATGTAAGTGCAAAACCCCGCACCACACCGGAACCAAAATAAAACAGCACAGCAGCCGTAATTAAAGATGACATATTTGAGTCTCTAATAGAATTCCACGACCTTTCAAACCCAAGCTTTAAGGCTACGCCTCTGGGTTTACCCCACCTAACTTCCTCCAAAATTCTTTCAAAGGCTAGAATGCTGGCGTCTACCGCCATACCAATTGACAATATAAAGCCGGCAATACCCGGCAAAGTTAACGTCACTGGAATAAGCTTAAAAACAGCCATAACCAGCGCCGTATACAACAACAAGCCAAAGTCTGCAATCAACCCAAGCTCCCGATACATAACAATCATAAAAAGCATCACCACACCCAACCCGATAAGTCCCGCTTTTAAGCTTTTGGTTACAGATTCAGCGCCCAGCGTTGCCCCAACTGTTTTTTGCTCTAAAACGCTTATTGGCACCGGCAAGGCGCCCGCTCTTATTTGTAAACTTAGCGCCCGAGCGCTTTTCATATCAAAAGAACCGTTGATAACAGGATCTCCTGTAAGGCCTCCGGCTAAGTCAGGGTCGACTATTGGCATGGATATAGGATACGGGCTATCATCAAGAAAAAGGGCTATGGGTTTTCCTACATTCTGCTTCGCCAACTCGGAGAACTTCTTTCTACCTTCGCCGGAAAACCTTAACTGTATTTGAGGCGATGTTTTTGATTCCAAAGACGCTCCCTGGGAAAAAACCGGCTCCGCTCCCACAAGATCAGCCCCGGTTACGCCTGTATCTTCCCAAATGTTTGGGTTCTGATAATAATCTAAGCGCTTAGCTTCTGACCATTCGACAGTACTAGGAAGTTTTTTAAACGTTAACTGTGCAGTGTGACCAATAGCGTCAACCGCAGACTTAACATCGTCTATACCGGGAATTTCGACTTCAATTCGATACTGACTGCCAGCTTTTACGCTATTGATCCTAGGCTCGGCCACCCCCAAAAAATCTACTCTTCTGGCAATAATTTCTTGGGCCGAATCCAACGCCTTATCTTTATCGCCATCCGCAATTTTTGTCATGTCGGCCTCAAGCGTGAGCTTTACACCGCCCTGCAAATCCAAACCGCGTTTGATATCCCGCAAGTCCACAACATAGGCGCCGTTAAACAAATTGAAGTACAAACCACCGACTGTTGTATCAATATTAAGCCGTGGCAGTTTCACCGGCACAGCCGGCATAGCAACCACCACCGCCACCACAAACAACCCCACTATTAACCCCAGCTTTAAAAAGTCTTTGCGCATATGAACACTAGCTATTCAAGCACACATTCAGGTTAGTGAACAGAACTCTTCCTCATCGCCAATAAGCATTATTCGACTTTGGACCAGTATCCTAATAACAAATTGGTCATTTTTGCGTTTGGCGTAATTGAATTCGTCCTCGCCCATTACTGCATAGTTAATTTCCGTGCCGCGCAATTCCTGCTCTTTTTTGACGATATCCTCAAGCATGTCGATATTTACTTTACCAACAACAAAAAGATCTACATCTAAAGATGACGACTTCCTTCGCTTACCGGCAAAGGCTTTGGCCAATACAGCGTAGCGGACGTCCCCCAAGTTTCTTAAATTGGCAATTATATTAGCCCCCAATCCATACGTTTTGGCAACTAACCCCAAAAGCTCCGAATAATGTGTAGAGTGGATATTTAAGGTGTAATAAACCCTATTACCGCTTCTCCTACTCACCAACAGCCCGATTGACTCCAAATTGGACAGTTCGCGCCTAACCGCGTTTATTTCTGTACCAATTTCCCGCACCAAACCCCTAATGTGGAACTGTTCGGACGGTCGGGGGAGCATCGTCCGCAGAATTTTTAGTCTAACCTGGCTTACCAGAAGCTTCTCAAGTGAAAGCTTTTCTTGCATTTTTTGCCTTCGCCTGGCAGGGTAGGCGCTCCAAATTAATTAGTTTTTGGGGCAGCTTCGGCAGAAAACTTCAGGAAGTCCGGATTTCTATCGGGCAAAACGGACACCCAAAATTTCCCCCGGTTAAACCTGATTTCGGATCCATTCATGTCGTAATACTTGGTCCTGGCATCTCTTTCGGCTTTACTCCACGTAACTTCAATTGCTCGACCATCTATAAAAACGTAGCCTTTGCCGCTACCAACAAATTCGTAATCCAGGCGATTCTTGTCATCACCAGCAATTTTGGTCTCGGTAGCGAATTGAACGATTAAATTTTTGACTTTTAGCTGCTGATTTGTTGTCTCGTCAATATGTGGCACCGACTTGCCGACGCTGTCGTAGCCCATAAATCTAAAGTAGTCATTAGTAGCAGAGTCATAAGTCCATTCTGCCGAAAAATCCCCGGGATACCAAAAATCATAGGCGATGGTAGTTGCCTGCGGCATGGCTGAATACGCCGTTGCATCGTCTTTAAACTGCCACACGTAAAAATTAGCGGATTTTCCCTCCCAGCCTAACTCTAAGCCCTTTTTTACCACTTCCTTACCACTGGCATACAATGTATGCTCAATTGCAACATTCCTAGGATTCTCCCGCCAATATGGCGCGGCGCCCCGCTGAAGACTCCGCACCGGCCAAGTCTCTATAGCCACTAAAGCTTGAGGTGAGTAGCCGTGGTGCATCAACATTGCATCGCCCATTTCTTTTGCCAGCACTAGGTAATACTCCCGAGCGCTTCTGATAGGGCCAATTTTTTCCGGCAGTACGGATTGATAAAAAGCCAAAAACCTGGTTATACCGCCTTCAGCCACTATTTCATAAGTAAACTCTGCGTCTATTAACCCCGCTTGGGGTCTGGCATCCTGGTGGTTATTGATCATTACACCCAGTGGTCTTAGATCCTTCCAGTCCTTGGATTCTTCTTCGGTGTACTCAACCCCAGTAAGCGCGTTCACAATGTTTTTTTCAGACTCCTTAGTTTCATCACCCGGATTGGTTTTTGCCAACTGGCCAAAAATGGAGTTGCGCTCGTTCCACAGTTTTGAACTTTCCAACCGAGTCAATATTAAAACGGATGCCACAACTACAAGTCCAACACAAACACCAGCAATAACATATTTTTTATCCAGGCTACTAAACCTGCCTACTTTACCCGTTTGAGTAACTTGCTGCAGCTCTTGAGGATTTACAAAATTCACGCTCGCATCTTCCATATGCAGCTATTATATATTGAGTACAAAAATTGTCTAGAGTTTTACTCCTAGAGCTTTAATTCGGCGTCGATAAATTCGTCGAGTTCGCCATCTAGCACTTTTTCCGGATTAGTGGACTCAAAGTCCGTTCTTAAGTCCTTAACCAATTTATAAGGGTGCAGTATATAGTTGCGAATTTGGTTGCCCCAGCCGGGTACTTTATAGTCGCCCTTAAGTTTTCTTTTTTCGGCGTCCTTTCTTTCTAGTTCCAGCGCGTATAATTTTGACTTTAACACTTGCATGGCTTTTTCACGATTTTTGCCTTGATATCTTTCGGTTTGATTTTCTACTATGATACCCGTGGGCTTGTGTTTTATTCTAACGGCTGTGGAAACTTTGTTAACGTTTTGTCCACCGTGGCCGCCACTTCTAAAGGCCTCAAATTCAATGTCGTCATCTTTTAGTTCTATCTCTATGGAATCATCTACTAGAGGGATTACTTCCACTAAAGCAAAGGAGGTCTGCCTAAGATCGTTGGCGTTAAAGGGCGACTGCCTAACCAGCCTGTGCACCCCCGATTCGTGTTTTAAGAAACCATAAGCGTAAGTGCCCAATACTTCAATACAAATAGACTTGTACCCAGCTTCATCGCCAGGGGTAAAAGAGAGAATTGCATGATTCCAGTTTTTTCTGTCGCAAAACCGCGTGTACATACGGTAAAGCATCTCCGCCCAGTCCATAGCCTCTGTACCACCCTGACCGGCATGGACGGTCAAAATCGCCCCACTCCGATCGTGTGGCTCTGAGAGATAGGTTTTTTTCTCCACTTCCCACAAAGCCTGTTCAAACTCCTCGGGCTTTTGGTCCTGCGCGATAAGTTCAAGCATGTCAAAATCATCGACCTCTTTTTGGAGCTCGGCGAGCTGTTTGGCAAGTTTTTGGCCTTCTTCCCAGTTTTGCCACACGGAGTCGTCCTGCATTTTGACTTTAAGCTCGGAAATTTCGTCCCTCTTGTGCTCAATATTTAGCTTTTTTCTAAGTTCTGTAAGCCGCGTTTTTAGTTCTTCCATAGGGCTTACTGTACCAAAAAATACTGGGGTAGTCATTTGTGTGGGACTATTTGATCTAATCAACAAGCCCAGTTTGGAAATAATCCTAATCTCATATCAAATAAGCAACTTCAACTCGAGGTTGCCAGTAGTCTGGGTATGGTCATACCGCAGACATTGGTAACTTCCGATGCAACAGAAGTAGAAGAATTTCGCGCCAAATTGCGGGGAAATATGGTAGTGAAACCGCTGGCAAAACACATCGTGAAGGATGGGAACAAGGTAAGAGCGGTATTTACCAGTAGAATATCCCCCGCTTCAAGTATCGATCTAACTCTCCTTGCTAGCTCACCCGCGATATTTCAGGAGGAGATAGAAAGGGCGTTTGACATAAGAACGGTTGTTCTTGAGGATAAGGTGTTCTCAATGTCAATCCAACAAATCGGAAGTAAGGCTGGTGATGTCGACTATCGTTATGGGCCAGCAGGCGAGCTGGTGTTTAAAAAGCACGAGCTACCCGCAGATCTATCTTGGAAGTGTGTGGAGCTAGTCAAAGGCTTTGGTCTGAGGTTCAGCGCAATGGACTTCATCCTAGCTAAAGACGGTACATACTATTTTCTCGAAAGCAATCCATGCGGGGCGTGGTTGTTTGTCCAAAGAGGGTGCGGCTACGAAATCAGCAAAGTAATAGCGGAAGTGTTATCTTGCTAGTTATGTTGCTACGCTGCAGATCGGCAGATCAAGCCTATATCCGTGGCGTAGCAATGTGTGTTATATTTTGCAGTGCAATATGGATAATAACATTGCAACATTACTCAGTAACCTTATCGCCGTGGACCAGGGGTTACGAAAAAACAAAATCTTTAGCGAAACTTTAATGCAAAAATTCGACCACATCTCCACCGACGTTATAAAAGCTTTAGTAGACAAATTTGGATTACCTACACCTGAAAATGTTGGAGTAGAAGCTGCCAGATACTTTATAGTGCTCCTTATCCACACCTCCGATATGAGCTATGTAAGCACACTATCAAATACCCCCGAATTTAGGAGAGTAGACTACAATAAAACCGACCTTGCTATTCTAAAGGATAGAATTCTGTTGTTTAAAGGTAAAAAACAATGCTTTGGTACGGTTGTTACAACTAAAAAAGATAAGAAAGGCAAATTTGTTACAAAACCATTGCCAATAGAGGATGATAAAAATGTTGACAAAAGAAGGCAGAAATATGGCTTGCCCCCGTTAGCCGATTATATTAAGGTGTCCGAAGAGACATTTAATAATTTTATAAAGGGCAAACCCAAGTAGCTGCTTCACCTATATATCTACTGGTGTAATCAACAACCACCAGCTTATATCTACCAGTTTACACCGGTAGTTTTACGTTCGAATTATAAAGATATACTTCAGAAGGTTTACTAGGTGGTGTTTTTCAAAGCGAATCTTCTGCATTTGCCGTTACTATAGTATTTATAGTCGTCACAATAAATACGGCCCCACTCTCAACCGCATGATACTAAATATGTTAATTGCGCTGTCCGAACGGCTAAATTAGCGCTAATTCAGCTTGCCAAACCTCGGAATTCGCACTAATACGACTATCCGCTAAAATAAGGGTACGAATATAACCAAAGATGAGCTAAATAGTGTAGTTAGTATCATTGCCCAACATCTGGCCGGTTGTGAGTACGCCGTTAGGGGAACGGCGAGTTTGGTCCTGCAGGGATTGGACATGAACGTTGATGACATAGACATTTTGTGCGACAAGGAAACCGCTCTTTTAACAAACACTAAACTAGCTGGCTACTTGGTGGAAAAGGTTGACTATAAGGAGTCAGCGAAGTTTAAATCGTACTACGGTAAATTTCTTATTGAAGGTATAGGCGTAGAAATCATGGGCGATTGGCAAATACTTGATGCTAAGCAAACTTGGAGCAAGATGTACGTCGCAGATGCCGACTCTATCACGCATGTACAAATAGGAACCCTTAGTATCCCGGTAACTAAGATTAGCCTCGAATTGGAACTTTTTGCCCGCATGGGTCGCTGGACAGCCTACCAAAAACTAAGAAAGCAAGTGGACAAAGTGCCCGCTCAACAGGGACTATTTTGGCAAAAAAAACCTTTTAACGAAAAACCTCTGCCCCAAGCTCAATAGCATCGCCGCGGACAACCTCGTGGGAAAGGATCTTGATGGATAGATAATTCATAACCGTTTCTTCAATAACCCTAGCCATAGGCCGCGCACCCCATTCTGGCGAATAACCTCGCTTAAGCAGCTCCTCAACAAGCTCCGGCTTAAAGCTAAGCTTGATACCCTTATCGTCGGCCATCTTTCGCACGCTGCCCAACATAATATCCGTAATCCTTCGCACTGATTCCATATTTAACGGCTTGTACACAACAATCCCAGTAAATCTATTTAGAAACTCCGGCGCAAACTTTTCCCTAACTTCCCTTATAACCGTATCCTTCATCTCTTCAAAAGTTCCGTTTCTGGCAAAAATTGCCTGAATTGACCTGGTACCAACGTTGCTAGTAGCAATTAGTATCGTATTGGTAAAGTTTGCCGTAAAGCCTGAAGAATCGGTTAACCTACCATCATCCAGCACCTGCAAAAAAGTCAATAAAATATCCTGATGCGCCTTCTCGATTTCGTCCAAAAGGATCAACGAGAACGGCCTGGTTCTCACCGCCTCAATTAGAATGCCCTTTGATGACCCGTTTGGATCACCTAGCAGCCGCGATAAGCTATCTTTTTGCTGATACTCGCTCATATCCAGTCGAATCATGAGTTTTTCGTCGCCAAAGTAGCATCGGGCCAAGGCCTTAGCGGTTTCTGTTTTGCCTACTCCAGTTGTCCCCACAAACAAAAAGCTGGCGATAGGTTTGCTCTCGTTTCGTATCCCGGCTCGCGCCCTTTTTAGCGCCGATCCAACCATGGCAACCGCCTCATCCTGACCAATCACCCGCTTTTTCATTTCTGCTTCAATATTTAGTAATTTCTGTGACTCCTCCTGCGAAACAGCCGTCACCGGAATGTGTGTAACTTCGGACAGTACCTCCAAAACCACACTAGTGTTAACAATGCGCGAATCCTTATGCACCTTGGCAACGCACCGATTTAGTATGTCCACCGCTTTGTCGGGAAACACCCTTTCGTGAATGAGTTTATCTCCAAGTTCCACAATTTTACGGAGAGCGCAAAAAGTTACAAAAACCTTAAATTCCTCTTCCGAGTTTCGGGCTTTGGTTTTAATAATTTCCAGCGTTTCGGGCTTGGAAGAGGCCGGAACCTCAACAACCTGAAACATCTGGGCAAACGACCCGTTTGGCTCAATGTACTTACGGTAATTCTCCACATTGGTAGCTCCAATAAACTGCAACCGACCGTTTGAGAGATAGTTAACCAGTGTGGTGTAAGCTATACTCGTGCGACTATCTTCAGCTGATGACCCTGCCACCAAAGTATGGATATCGTCAACAAATAAAATAACATCGCCGGAACCTAAGGCATCTTCCAACGCTTTTTTGAGTTTGTCTGCAACATCACCACCGCCCTTTGTCCCCGCCAGAATTTTACCGACTTCTAAACTCACAATGCGTTTAAACTTTAGGTGGTCATATTCCGTACCCTTGATTACGCTGTAAGCGATACCTTTGATAATGCCCGTCTTGCCGCACCCGGGTGGACCCACAACCAGCACATTCCTGTTAGACCCACCTAGCAAGTCCGCCACCCGTTTTATTTCGTCCTTACGCCAGTAAGTTCTTTCTACCAAACCCTCTTTAACCAGTCGGGTATAATCGGTAGAAACCTGGTCCAAACCAGGAGTTACTCTGCCGGTAGAACCCTTACCGATGCCGCCCATTGCCGGTAGTTTGTAATATGCCTGCCACACATGGGCTGTAGCTTTTTCATCCCTCTTAGCTAACAGCCACCTTGCACAGTCCACAAAATCTTCAATGACCAAGCCGTACTTGCTTAGCAGCCTGTCTACACCAGATAAACTTGATACTATCGCCAAAAAGACATGCTCGGGCTCCACATACAAATTGCCAAAATCCTGCATGTAGCCGTATGCTTTACTTTCCCAAGCCTTGTGTGAGGCCACCACCTGCTGATACGATAAACTGTTCAAGATGGCAAGCGGAAACTCCGATCCAGAAAGCTCAAGCCGTACGCACATTTCCAACACATGCGGGCTTGCCAAAAAGTCCTTAAGTTGAATATTGCCCCTAATAGCCAAATCTCTAAAAAGATCGGCCACATATGGCCGGGGCTGGCCTGAAGCAAAGGGTTTGTTTTTGACTGACAGATACCACATGCCAAAAAAAACTAAACCGACCGCAAGCGAAAATCCCCCCAAACCGTAGATCAGACCAAAAAGCGCAAAGTACCAAAGAATCGGTAAAAGAAAGACAACGAGGGAAAGCAAGGCTAAAGCAACCAACCCAGATAAGATACAAAGCAGCCTAACAACAACACCAATTGCCCTGCCAACCCTAGTATAATCGCCGAAAAGCGGGATTAAGATTAGCCTCAAATTGAGCGTGAACGAGAGCTCATAGTTGGTGAGCGCAATAAGTCTTTTACCGATGATAAAAAGCTTCTTTGGCGCGCCTAAAAAGATAAACTCAATAAATCTGGTTATGTGCTGAGGACGGACAGGAATAGTCATGTTTTCTTAAGGATAGCAAAAATCCCTTAAGAGTAACACCCAATAAGTAAAATAGACAAAAGCCCAACACCGCCGTAAACAGCTGATATATACTTGGCGCTTCAACAACGGCAAAAACCTTGCCAATGACATCGCCTTGGTAGACTTTGCCGGTGTCCGCGCTAGTGTTGGTGTCACCCTTAGTAATAAAATGGCTAGTTGGCTGTTTGTGTATAGCTAGCACCCGGTGAGCCACGGGCGTGTTTAACCGAGAGTCAAAAAAGACAACGACTTCCCCACTGGCAATATCGACAAAACTCCGGTAAGTAAAGACAAGTGAGCCGCGTGCAATGCCAGGCTCCATAGAACCAGTTTTGATAAAAAAAACTCTTACGTTAAAGTACACGCAAAGCGTGCATACAACACCTAGCGTTACTGTTAAAAAGACTAGCTTGATGGCGCCTTTTGACATGCAACAACTCATAATTATGTGGGCAGGATCTCTTGAATTCACAACCCTACGGCATCGAACACAAAGTCGTATATACCCGTTTGACCCATCTTGGCATTAGTGAGAGTGCCAGCCGAGAATCTCATAACATAACCTTTTACTTGACCCGGAGCAAGGTTACCAAAATCGTAGCCGGTGGATTTCCAGGAAGTAAAGGCTTTTTTGCCAGCCGAGGTGCCTAGCTCGTCAGCTTCGGCCTCACCGTTGCCGTTCGCGTCGGTCCAATCAATAGGCTCAACGTAAAGCACTTCTCTTATATTACCGGGATCGTTTGCAGTTAGGTAGTCCATATTTGATGTCAAGTTAACTACTTGATTACCATTGTTTACCAGCTTTACAAGATAGTCAGCAGTCCATAGAGAATAGATACCATCATATGTAGGAGCCGGCTTATCATCCACTAAATTGCCCGATTCAACACCACCCGCTAAATTGTTTACCAGCTTAAGATCAGCACTTCCCACACTAAATCTCGAACCTGCGAACTTTGTTTGATCGGTAAAAGACGCATACGCAACACTTATAGCCGCTGAACCGATAACAAACAAGGGCACAACACTTAACAAATATCTGCGGATTTTCATAGTTTTTCACCTCCTTTCATATTGCTATTATATCTGTGGTTATAATATAGTTAGTAACAATATACATATCAACATATGTACTCTATTTTTATAAGATTCCTGTCCGGAAAGGCGGTTATGTTTGTGTGTGAACAAATTAGGAATGTGAGGTATAGACTGAAACTTTCGCAGGAAAGGTTTGGCAAAAAGATCGGCATATCGGCAAAAAGCATCTCTGCGTATGAAACGGGGCGGTGTGTGCCATCAATAAAAATACTCAAGCATATTGCGGACGAGTATAACGTTAATTTTATGGAGTTTCCTAGTGAAAATAGAAATGATTTACGGGAAAAGATAAGCCAGCTAGAAAACTCTTTTGTACAGCTGAAAACACTGCTTGCTCAGACTTTTTCCTCGGAGAGAATAGTGTAACTACCTCTTTGAGTACTGGGGGGCTTTTCTGGCTTTCCTAAGATAGGGCTTCTTTCTTTCGACCATTCGGGAGTCTCTGGTTAAAAGTCCCTGCTTTCTAAGAACGCCCGCCGATTCTGGCAAAGTTTGGCATAAGGCCCGGGCTAGACAATGAATAACTGCACCAAGCTGGCCGGTTGTACCTGAACCAACAACTTTTATGGTACCAGAATAAGTCAGCTCTGGATTAGAAATACCTATAGCAAAAAAGGGCTTCATCCATTTGGACCTGCTTTCTTCAGTTGGGAAGTAGTCTGCTATAGGTTTAGCGTTAACCAAAATCTTGCCCTTTTCCTTTTTTAGGAAAATGGAGGCCACCGCAGTCTTTCGCCTTCCAACGGCGTAAATAGTCTCCATTACTTGGCCACCTTTCCAAAATTTGCCCTGTGCTCGTGATCAGCATCCTTGTATACAAAAAGCCCGGCCATTTTCTTTTTTTGCAATTTGTTCTTGGGCAGCATACCCTTAACGGCCTTTCGAAAAACCTCGGTGGAGTCTTTTTGCATAGCTTCACCTAAGGTAACAGACCTAAGGCCTTTTGGAAAACCAGTATGATGGATATAAACCTTGTTGGTTAGCTTGTTGCCGGTGGTTTTTACTTGATTGGTATTGATAACCACGACTTTGCTTTGGCAATACTGATTAGGAGATATGCCCGGCAAATTCTTGCCATTCAGTTTATCCGCAACCTCAACGGCAATCCGGCCCAATATTTTATCTTTAGCGTCAACCAAATACCAAACCGGCTTAAGCTCTGAAATTGTTTTAAACTTGGTTTTTTGCATTTTTACTCGCTTTCTTTTTAGGTTCTTCAGGCTTTTCTACAAACTCAATGCGTGCCAAAGCCGCCGCATCCCCAGATCTGGTACCAAGCTTTAGTATTCTAGTGTAGCCACCACTTCTTTTGGCAAATTGGGGCGCTATCTTGTCAAACAGTGTTCTGCTTACAGACTCGGAGTTAAGAACCGCTCCAACCCTCTTTATCTGGTTGAAGTCCTTTTTCTTGGCCTGTGTTATCAGCTTTTCTGCAAAAGGTCGTAGGATTTTAGCCTTGGGCAAAGTGGTCTTTACGAAGCCGCGTTCAAAAAGCTGTTTGGCCATGTTGCGCAGAAGCAATTTAAGCTCCCCGCCCGTTCTTTTTAATCTCTTAGAAGCAACTCTGTGTCTCATTGTCTATCTATGACCTTCCTTTTTTAGAAAAAGCATAACTTCTTCCAACGTTTTTTCGCCTAAGTTTTTAATATCTGCAATCTGTGCATCAGTCATTTTTGCCAAGTCATTTAGATTGACAAGTCCGTGCTTTTTTAAGGCGTTAATTGCCCGGTTAGACAACGACAGATCATCAATAGGAACGTTTTTGTCATCGATGGTGGCAGTCTTTTCAGTGTCGGCGGCTTTTTCTGGCTCCACTTTGCCACCATTGGCTATAGCCTCAAAGAAGGTTGTAAGAATTTTTGCAGAAGAAGAAACAGCTTCCCAAGGTGTAACAGTACCGTCGGTTTCCACTGTCAAGGTAAGCTTGTCTAGATCAACTTTTTTACCGAATCTCGCCGGTTCAACCGAGTAGTTTACATTGCTCACCGGAGAATAAACGGTGTCCAAAAGGATAGTGCCAATTTTTGATGTTTCGCGCTCCTCCACCGGCGAAAAACCCACACCGGTTTCGGCAACTACCTCGGCTTCGAACTTTGCATTTTTATCGGCGAGTGTTGCAATAACCAAGGCCTTGTTAACAACCTCGGCGTCAGATGGAAAGTCGATATCTCCCGCTGTTACAATACCGGGGCCTTTTTTACTGATTGACCCTATAACCGGGGTTTTAGTATGCTTTTTGATCCTTACCTGTTTGAGGTTTAGGCATAGCTCTACCACGTCCTCTTTTACACCTTCAACAGTACCAAACTGATGGACAGCACCGTCAATTTTAACTTGCGTGAGCCCGGCACCCTCAAGCGAAGTGTAAAGAACCCTCCGCAAAGTGTTGCCCAAAGTGTGACCAAACCCTCCAGGCAGTGGATCAAATGAAAATACACCCTTAGCACCATCTTCAAAAACTTTAGTAATATTTAGATCTTGAACAGATAACATTTTTTTCCTCCTTATCTGGAATAAAATTCAACTATCATCTGTACATTAAAATCAGCAGGCATGTCTTCTGAAAGCGGAAGCCTCTCCACCTTAATTGACTTTTCGGCGAGGTTTGCAGAAAGCCAATCGGGCAAGGTAAAGCCTTCTCTAGGAGAAGTTTTTTCAAAGTCAACCGGCTTAAGTATATCTCCAGCCCTCAATCTTGCCGAAGGTATATCACAAATTTTGGTGTTTATTGTGAAGAAACCTCGCCTCACATATTGCCTGGCTTGGGCCCTGGACATGGCAAAACCTGACCTGTATACCATATTGTCCAGTCTTAATTCAAGCTGTCTCATAACTTCTTCGCCGGTCACGCCTTTTGTTTTCATGGCTTTGGTTACATAACTTCTAAACTGCTTTTCGAGCAGGCCGTATATTCTTTTGGCCTTCTGCTTTTCCCTTAGCTGGACTCCAAAGTTGGAAAGCCGTCTTCTTGAGGTACCGTGCTGACCCGGGGCTTGCTGTCTTCTGGTAAAAGCGCATTTCTCACCTTCGCATCTGATACCTTTTAGATACAGCTTAGCGCCCTCTCTTCTGCATAGTCTGCATTTTGCGTCAGTGTAGCGTGACATGTTAAACTTTCCTCTTTTTCTTTGGCCTGCAACCGTTATGCGGCACAGGGGTAACGTCGGAAATAGCCGTTACTCTTATACCAGCGGTTTTTAGCGCTTTGATACCAGAGATCCTGCCAGCACCGGCGCCTTTTACATAAACTGAAACTTCTTTTAACCCGGCCTCAAAAGCTTTTCTGGACGCTTCTTCAACCGCCCTAGTTGCGGCGTAGGGCGTGGGTTTGCGTGAACCTTTAAAACCAACACTGCCAGCACTGCCAGAATACAAAGCGTTGCCGTCTGCATCTGTAAAAGTAACTATCGTATTATTAAAGCCAGAAAAAATGTACACTTTTCCGCTTTGAGGTACTATCTTTTTTTTATTAGCTTTAGCCATAAGTTAACTTAATTTAGGTCTTTGCCGCGGACTTTTTCTTTATTCCCCCAACGGTCTTTTTCTTACCCTTCCTTGTTCTGGAATTGGTCCTTGTTCTTTGACCCCTTACTGGAAGACCTTTTTTGTGCCTATCACCGCGATAGCTTTTGATCTCCTGCAACCGCCTGATGTTTTGTCCAACAACCCGCCTAAGCTCCCCTTCAACTGGGATTTTTAGCTCCGTGATGGCGTTTCTGATCTTTGCCAAGTCTGCTTCAATTAGTGTGGCTACCCTAGCATCAGGATTAAGACCTGATCGCTCTAGTATCCTCTTTGAGGTTGTTGCACCCACACCATAAATATAGCTTAAACTGGCTTCGACTCTCTTGTCATTGGGTATGTCTATACCTACAATTCTTGCCATAGCTTTAACCCTGTCTTTGTTTGTGCTTGGGATTTCTAAGACAAACAACTCTTAAAACGCCCTCGCGCTTTACAACTTTACAATCTCTACACATTTTTTTTACTGACGCTCTAACTTTCATATATAGCACTTCTAGCCTTAGTTACCGATTAACCTTGTTATCAATGAAAACTACAGCCTGTAAGAAATTCTGCCTCTGGTTAAGTCGTGGGGTGAAAATTCCATCCGCACTCTATCACCCGGAAGTATACGAATGTGAAACTTCCTGGTTTTGCCAGAAAGTACGGCAAGAACTGCACTCCCGTCTTCAAGTTCCACACGAAAAAGCCCGCCCTGCTGGGCTTCCCTCACAACGCCATCTTTTCTCACAAGCTCTTTACTCATGCAACCGCAAGATTTTACCAGACAAATCAAGTTAAAACAAGTGCTTCCCCCGCTGTTACGGCAACCGTTTTCTCAAACAATGCGGCCAAGCTCCCGTCCCAGGTGCTCAAAGTCCAACCATCCTTGCCTAAAGAGAGCTTAGGAGAACCTTTTTGGTATATAACCTCAATTGCCAAAGTCATGCCCTTACAAAGCCTTTCCAGAGTATCTGGCTTGCCAAAGCAGGGCACAAACGGGTCTTCGTGGACTTTTCTTCCGATACCGTGGCCAACCAGGTCTCTGCTTACCGAATAACCTTTGTCCTCAATAGTTTTTTGGATCGCATTGGCAATATCACCCACCCTGCCACCTTCCCTACACTCAAAAATAGCCAGTTCTAATGCCTTTCTGCCAAGTTGCAAAAACTGGTCCTCTTTAGATGACCCTACTTCAACCGTTTCTGAAACATCAGTGTTATAGCCCCTGTACAAAACACCTAGATCAACGCTTACTATGTCCCCTTTTTTGAATCTATAACCAGTGGGAATACCATGCACAATACCGGCATTTACATTTATACACGTAGCAAAGGGGAAACCCTCGTAACCCTTAAAGCATGGAAGCCCGCCCCGAGCATGTATCAACTCCTCGGCGAGTTTGTTTAGCGTCAATGCTGAAACTCCAACTCCAACTGCCCGAATAGCCTTATCTATAGCCTCTCTAGCGATCGCTCCGCCAGCTTGCATTAATTCTAGCTCGTGCGCTGTTTTAATGGTAATCATTGGCGTTGGCTAGGAAATTGTGCAAGTTTAGCAAGTATATCCCTAAAAATTACCTCCGGCATAGGTTCCGCATTTACATGTATCGTCTTGTGTTTATTGTCAAAGAAGTCTATTACCTCCGCTGTCTCGGTATAATAGATTCCCAACCTTTTAGTTACGGCATCCTCCGTATCGTCATCTCTTTGTTCAAGTTCACCGGTACAGTTCTTGACGTCCTGGGGTAACGTGTATATGTTGTAGGTTTTACCGTCAGCGCTACAAATCCGTCTACCGGTTATCCGCTTAATGGAAGTCTCCCTAGATAATTCAAAGACAATAACAATATCAAAGCCCGGATCAAAGGCTTTAAGGTCGGATATTCTGCGGCCCCAACCGTCAAAAATGAAACCATTAGTGTATATGTCTTTTTTTAACTCCTCCGTTAGTAGCTCAACCACAATTACTTCAGGGACTAACGCACCCTTGTTTATGTCTTCCTGGATTCTTAAATAGTGTGGTGACGAGAGACTAGCTAAGCGCAACAGCTGACCAACCGATATGGTAGGGATACCAAACTCCTTAGCCAGCAGCTCACCGATTGTTCCTTTACCACAGCCCTGGGGACCGATAAGCAGAATCTTCATACTAGATTCCCAATCCTAAATCAGAGAGCCTGCCTCGCATTTGCTTTTCAACTTTTTTATCCACATCCTTCAGCACATCGTTGATCAAATCCCTTAATTCTTTTTGCTCTACCCCGTCCAGCTCTAGTTTTTCAAACCGCTTATCGCCCCTAACCAGCAGTTTGTAGCCACCTTTTTCCGCCTGCACAAAAATAGTCTCCAGCTCTTTTTTTATTTCTCCTTGGGCTTTGCGCAGATTGTTCATGTCTTTTAGCTTGTCAAACATACTGTTTCTCCCACTAATTTAGAAAGCTCTCGTAACTTTTTGTGGCTTTTATAGATTTTACCTGACGCACTGTCTCAAGCACAACTGAAACTACAATTAACAACCCGGTTCCACCAACGGCCATGTTGCCCAAACCAAAATAGCCGCCAAGCAGATTGGGCAGGACTGCAATACTACCAAGAAATAATGCACCACCTAAGGTAATTCTGTTTATTATTACTCTAAGATGATCGGTGGTATTTTTACCCGGCCTGATGCCTGGAATAAAACCGCCGCGCTTTTTAATGTCGTCCGCAATTTTGGCAGGATCGAATTGAAAAGATGTATAAAAGTACGTAAAGCCTACAACCAACGCAAAGTAAAAGGCGTTATAAGCAAAAGAGGTGGGCGTAAAGTTGTACAACAGAAAGTTGCCAATATTGGCAATTGTCGGATTAGCTACAGACGCAAGCGGTGAGGCTAAAAGGTTGGGGAGCAAAACAACCGAAACTGCAAAAATAATGGGGATAACCCCGGCCTGATTTACCTTAATAGGCAAGGAGGATGTAATTGCAGAGGACCCAACCTTGGCGTGTGTATCACGCCTTCCATACTCCACGGGAATATTTCTTACTGCCTCATTAACCATGACCACACCTAGTACTACAACTATCGCCATTGCCAGAAACACTAGGGACCTTAAGGCAGTTTCCGGGTTTAGCAACAAGTAAAACTGGGACATGCTTGCCGGTAGGCTTTCTACTATACCAACAAAGATTAGCATAGATATGCCATTACCCAACCCTTTCTCTGTGAGCAGGTCGCCAAGCCAGGTAAGTAAAACAGAACCGGCTGTCAAGGTTAAAATAAAGACTACTAAATCTATAGGTGCTAGGGGCTTGATAACCTGTTGTTTAAAAAACAAGAAATACATGCCGTAAGCCTGAATTGCCGCGATTGGTACAGAAAGCAACTTTGTGTACTGGTTGATTCGTTCGCGGCCAAATTCGCCCTCCTTTGATAATTCCTCCAGCTTAGGCAGAACAACCGTAAAGATCTGCATGATAATGGAGGCGTTAATATAAGGGCCCAAACCCAACGTAACAAGTGAGAAATTTGAGAAACCACCGCCGGAAAAAAGATTAAGCAACCCAAAAACATTGCTGCCGGCCAGAAAGCTTCTGATAGAATCAATGTCGACACCCGGAACCGGTATATTTGCCAAAGCTCGGAAAACAACAATGATAAAGAGTGTAAAAATTATTTTTCTTTTAAGCATCGTACACTAGATCTTCCCGTTTGCTTTTAGGATCTTGTTCTTGGCAGACTTGGAAAACCCAACCCCTGTAAACGTTAGCTGCTTTTTTAGCGTGCCTTTGGACAGAACTTTAACTCCAAGATAGCGTGCCTCTTTTGCCACAATGCCCATGTGCACCAATTTTGCTACGTCAACAGTGTCGCCGCTTGCCAATTTGTTAAGATCGCCAATATTAATAATCACCGGCTTGCTGCCGCTTTGCTTGAATCCCCGTATCTTTGGCAACTTTTTATAAAGAGGTACCTGCCCACCTTCAAACCCTATAGGGATGCCTCTACCGCGCCGGGCCTTTTGGCCTTTGTTCCCCCTGCCCACTGTATGAAAGCCTTTGCCGCTGCCACCACCTCTACCGATCCTTTTTTTCTTACCTTTATTTCCTTGAATTTTTGTTATGTTTGCCAAGTCCATATTAACCTCTTTTTTCCAATCTTTTGAGGGCATTAATTGTGCACACAACGGCGCCTTTTTTATTGTTTGACCCAAGCATTTTCGCGGAAACATCCTTTATGCCGCAAAGGGCTAAAACGTCGCGCACAGCACCTCCAGCGATAATTCCAGAGCCCCTGGGCGCTGGCATAAGCTTGATGCTGGATGACTTAAACTTTTCGACTACCTCGTGGGGTATGGTGTTGTCGCTAACAGTAATAGTAACAATTTCCCTGCGGGCCCTATTTAGCGCTTTGGCAATTGCGGAGGTCACATCTAAAGCTTTACCGGTACCCGTCCCCACTTTTCCAGCCTTATCCCCAACAATCGCTAAGGCGGTGAAACCAATTTTATTGCCACCCTTGGTTTTTTTGGACACTCGCTTTATTTCTATTATCTTTTCTTCAAAAGAGTCTTGTGATCTGATCATATTTTTTAGAACTTTACGCCCGCGGACCTTACTCCGTCGGCAAAACCTTTTACCCTGCCCGTATACTTGTAGCCGCCTCGGTCAAAACCAATCTTGGTTATTCCGGCCTTGATAGTGAGTTTACCTAACTCCTCGCCGCATTTTTTGGCAGCGGCAAGCTTGGAAACACCCTTGTGGGTACCTTTAACTAACGCAGACACGTCCACCAAAGTTTTGCCCGCAGTGTCGTCTATGACTTGGCCGTAAATATATCTGTTAGACCTAAAAACCGAAAGCCTTGGCTTTTGGCTGTCTCCAACCACCTTACCTCTAATCCTGAACCGTCTCCGCTCCCTCTTGTTTTTTCTATGTACTACTTTTGAGATCATTTTTGCACCTTTCCGGCTTTACCGGGCTTTCTCCTAACGGCCTCACCTAAGTATCTGATACCCTTGCCCTTGTAAGGCTCGGGTTTCTTTATTTTCCTAAGTTTAGCTGAAGTTAAACCCACAAGCTGCTTGTCAATGCCTGAAACTGTTACTTTGGTGTTTTCTTCCACGTCTATTGTAATACCGACCGGAGCATCAAAGTCTACCGGATGAGAGAAACCCAAGGTCATAGATATACCTTTGTCGGTTTTTTTAGCTCGATAGCCAACCCCAACCAATTCCAGTTTCTTGGTAAATCCGGTAGTCACCCCTTGGATGCCGTTATTGATTAACGAGTTTGCCAAACCCAAAAACGGCGAGGCTATTTTTTCGTCCACACCCTTAGGACAAACAGTCTCTACAAACCCATCGCCAAGCTTAACGGCAACACTCCTTGGCAGTTTCACTATAAGTTCGCCTTTTTTACCTTTAATAGTCACGCTTTGATCTAGGACGCCCAGTGTTACATCGGTTGGTATAGTAAGTTTTCTATTGCCTATTCTTGACATAGCTTTTCCTTTATTTAAAAAAACAGCTGCAAAGCACTTCTCCGCCAAGCTTTTTTTTCCTAGCTTCCTCGCCGGCCATAACTCCTCTGGATGTGGACACAACCACAACTCCTAGACCGGCCTTAACTTTTGCCAATTTTGCGTAAGGTCTGCACACCCTGTTGCCAGGTTTTGAAATTCTCCGGGTCTCAAGAATTCTTCTGGCCCCATCTGCTCCTGTTGCCAAGTCGACATGCATATATTTATAATCTTTACCTTCGGGCTTAAATACTTTTAGCTCATTAACCAAGCCCCTTTGCTTAAACACTTCCAAAATCTCCTTACCCTGCCTAAAATAGGGCAGCTCAATACTACCTGCACTTGCCATACTGGCATTTTTTAAAGCGCTTAACATGTTTGCTATTGTATCTAGACTCATATTACCAACTGCTCTTTCGCATTCCGGGAATCTCGCCCTTGTGGCTAAGCTCCCTAAAACAGATTCTGCAAACGCCATACTTGCGCATGTAAGCTCTTGGCTTGCCGCACAAGCCGCACCGGTTGTACTTTCTAACCGGAAACTTAGGTTCTCTTTTCATTCTTTCAAGCCACGATTTTCTAGCCATAGTTAGTCCTTTTTAAAGGGAAAGCCCAGCGATTTTAGCAAATGCAGAGCCTCCTTGTCACTCCTTGTTGAGGTGTTTACGCTAATTTGCAATGATCTAATACCTTTTACCGCATTTGGATTCACTTCCGGAAACACAGTATGCTCCCTAATACCCAGTGAATAATTGCCAGAACCGTCAAAAGACTTTGGATCCAGGCCCCAAAAACCCCTTGTTCTAGGCAGGACAACGGTAACTAACTTCTCCAAGAAGCTCCACATAATCTGACCTCTCAAGGTAACAGCATAGCCTACCGTGTCGCCCTTTCTGATTTTAAAACCGGCCTCGCTTAGCCTGGCCTTGCAAGCGGTGGGCTTTTGACCTGTTAGGACCGAAAGTTCGGCAGTAAAGGCTTCCAAAGCCTCACGCGCTTCCCTAAAACCGCCAACACCGGCATTAACAACCACTTTGTTTACCTTTGGAACCTGCATTACATTATCAAGCTTTAGGTCCTTGACAAGTTCCGGGATGACTTTAGTTTTATACTTTTCTAGCATACTCATCATTTTGCAAATACTTCCCCGCACTTTTTGCAAACACGGAATTTTTTATCACCCACTTCAGAAAAGGCTACTCTGGTAGGTTTATTGCACTTTTCGCACACCAACATTACATTGCTTACAGCTATTGGCTTTTCAATTTTTATAATGCCGCCCTCTTTAGAAACAGCTCCGGGTTTGACATGTCTTTTTACCACACCAATGCCACTTACGACAACTTTGTTAGTATCAGTTAGAATCGCCAATACTTTGCCCTCTTTACCGGCATCTTTTCCGGTTAGTATTTTTACTTTGTCATTTTTACGTATTTTCATAGGCTTTACCAAACTTCTTTTGCCAAAGAAGCAACTTTTAGATAGCCAAGGTCCCTAATCTCTCTGGCTACAGGCCCAAAAACCCTGGTGGCTACCATATCACCATCGTCGTTGATTACAACACCGGCGTTATCGTCAAACCGGACATAGCTGCCATCTTTTCTTCTTACCTCTTTACGTGTTCTAACTATCAACACTTTTACAACGGAGTGATCCTTAACAAAGCCGGTGGAGCTTGCGCCGTTAATAGCAACGCTGACAACATCGCCAATTGACACAAACCGCATCTTTGACTTGCCGGGTATACCGATAAGCTTAAAGACTCTGGCCCCGCTATTGTCTGCAACAGAAAATACTGTACCTCGTTGAAGCATGTTCTTAATTAACCTTTCTAACAACCCTAAAATAAACGGTCTTACCAAATGGTTTGGAGCTTGTTATCTCAACCATATCCCCTGCAACAAGCTGGATATCTGTGTGGGCTTTTAGTTTTTTAGTGTTGCGTGAAAACTTGCCGTATAGGGGATGCCTCTTGGGAGTTTCCACCGCTACCACAACCGTTTTGGTCATTTTAGTAGAAATTACTTTTGCAACTAACTTGCTGGTGGTCATAGTACACCTTTCTCTTGCGTGGTATCCTCGGCTATAAATTTAGTTCGGATAGGAAATTTTCTACTTGCCCTGTCTAAAGCCTCGTACGCGATACTTTGTGAAGTGCCGGCAATCTCAAAAATGATTCTGCCCGGTTTGATAATGCAAGCATAATGGTCGGTAGGCGACTTGCCACTGCCCATTCTAGTTTCGTTTGGCTTTTTGGCAATTGGCTTGTCGGGAAAAACCCTAATCCACAGCTTACCGCCTCTTTTGGTAATGTGTGAGACAGCTTTTCTGGCTGCTTCAATTTGTCGGGAGGTTAAAAGTCCCCTGTCCACAGCTTTAAGCGCGTAATCACCAAAAGCAATAACTGCTCCGCGTTGGGCCAAGCCCTTGTTGTTGCCCCTCATTTGCCTTCTATACTTCACTTTTTTAGGTAATAACATAGTTAGATTTCTTTCAAACCCTTATAAATCCATACTTTTATGCCAATAGTGCCAAAAAGCATTTGGCAGTCCACTTTTGAAAAATCTATATCAGCTCGTAATGTTTGAGCAGGAATAGAACCTTGCGCCAATGTTTCTGTTCTGGAAATAGAGTTGCCGCCACCTAAAAGGCCGGCAAGCTTAATTTTGATCCCCTTAACTCCACGCTCCATGGCTGAATTTATTGCTGAAACCATAATCCTTCTGTAAGGCATTCTTCTTTTGAGCTGCCTGCTGATATAGTCAGCCACAAGCTGGGCATCTGTTTCCGCATTTTTTACTTCCTCTACCGTAAGGCTTAACTTACCTTGCACAATCTTTTTTAACTGCTCTTTTACCTCTTCGGCGCCCGCCCCACCCCTGCCGATAACCACACCCGGCCTGGACACTTTAACAAAAATGGCTACCTCGTTTAAAGATCTTTCGATTTCGATGCTCCTGAGACCGGCCTGCTCGAACTTGCCGGTTAAAAACTTACGGATTTTTCTGTCTGCCAAAATAGCCGGCGCAACAGACTTTTTGTCTAGATACCACCTAGAACTCCAATCTTTTGAAATGCCTATTCTAAAACCGTTAGGGTTAATTTTATGACCCATCTAATTACCCTCCTTAGTTTCAGCCGGAACAACTGTATCAGCCAGAACAATGGTAAGATGCGCATTCCTTTTTAAAATCTTGGAATAATTGGACCTGGAATTAGGCCGGCCGCGTTTAAAAGTGGGGGCCGGATCAGCCGCTGCCTTTTGCACAATCAAGCCTTTTTCCTCAACACCAGCCTGCCTGGCATTGGCTAGAGCGGAATTCAAAGTCTTTAAGAGCATCTTTGCCGCTTTTGTTTTGTCAAAGGTTAAAAAGTTAACCGCATCAAAAACTCTTCTGCCTCTAACCGCGTTTAACACCGGCATAACCTTTTTGGGCGAGATGCGGGCATATTTGTATATAGCTTTAGACTTGCTTTGCGGCATCGCTTGGTCCTGGCTCCTTTCCTTTCCTAGATGAATGACCAAAGAATCTCCGGGTAAAAGCAAACTCGCCTAACTTGTGACCAACCATTGCCTCTGTCACATACACCGGCAGAAAGTCTTTGCCGTTGTGAACGTCAAATGTTAGCCCTACCATTTCGGGTGAAATAGTTGATCTTCTTGCCCATGTTTTAATAGACTTTTTCACGCCGGAGCCCTGCTGGGCTTTTACTTTTATTAACAGTTTTGCATCCACGTATGGACCTTTTTTTAGTGATCTGGTCATTTTCTTAACTTATACCCTTTCTTGGGCTAACCAAGTATTTTAACCCCGCTTTTCTACTTCTGGTCTTTTTGCCCCTAGTCTTCCAACCCCACGGCGATCTGGGCGATGATCGACCTATGCCTTTATCTCTGTAAGAACCGGCATGAGGATGGTCTGAAGGATTAGATATGGCAACACCCCTAATATGCGGCCTAATGCCTAAGTGTCTTGCTATACCGGCCTTGCCAAGCCGTGTATGCCTGATGTCTATGTTGGAGAGCACTCCAACAGTAGCTAAACAATCCTGGGCAATCTTTTTAACCTCGCCGCTTGGCAGTTTTACGTTAACAAAGTCCCCTTCTTTTGCCATTATAACACCATAATTACCTGCACCCCTAATTATTTGCCCGCCGGCATTGATATTAAGTTCAACATTGTGTACCTGGGTGCCCAAAGGCATATGCTTTAAACACGTGCAATTGCCGGGCAAAATCTCAACAGCACTTTTTGTTGAGATAACTGCATCCCCAACCTTAAGCGCGTCCGCAGCAAGAATGTACCTTTTTTCCCCATCTTTATACACTACCAAGGCGATGTTTGGACCTCTGTTGGGATCATAATCGATTGATGCAACCACGGCCGGGATTTCAAACTTATCCCTTTTGAAGTCAATTAGTCTGTAATATTTTTTGTGGCCGACTTCTCTATGCCTAGAGGAAATCTTGCCGTTGTTGCGGCCATGTGCAGATTTTAACGGCCGAATTAACTGTTTGGGTGGCCTAGTATGGGAAACCTCCCGTACTAAGGTCCTGCGTGTTCGCATGCCTTCACTTGTAGGTCGATAGGTTTTAATCATTCTTTGCGTCCTCCTTTTTTTCGGAAGCGGTTGGTACTTTCTTAGCTATATCAATCTTTTGGCCGGCTTTTAGTTTAACAACAACTTTTTTGCTGGCCGGCAGCCTGGTGTAGTTATTAGTTCTGCCTATTCTTTTCTTTCTGCCGGGCATTATAATAGCATGCACATTTTCTACGTCTACCTTAAAAGCCTCTTCAATCTCTTTTTTTGCCTTGGCAACACTCAGCGACCGATTAGTTAGAAAGGTATATTTATTCTGACCATCCTTGATACGGGTTGTCTTTTCCGTAGTTATTAAGTTATAAATGCTTTTAGTTAGTTTAGGCATATTTCTCTGCCAGCTTTGCTAAAGCCTGTCCTTCGACTACAACATTCTTTGCCGCTAACATATCATACGCACAGACGTTATTAATACTTCGCACTGCAACTGTCTTTAGGTTACCTGTAGCCTTCACTAAGTTTTTATTAGTAGAATTGGTGACTAATAGCAGGTTCCCTTCTAAACCCCAGTCTTTTATCAAATTAAGCGCTTCCTTTGTTCTGGCTTCGATTAAGTTAATTGTAGCTAAACTGTAAAGACTTTTGGTTTGCACTTTGTTTGACACGGCGAGTAAAAAGGCTTTTGACTTCATTTGCTTGGTAAGTTTAAGCGACCAATCTTTAACCACCGGGCCATGAGAAACGCCGCCGTGCCGCCAGACTGGGCTTCTGATATCCCCAACGCGGGCTCTACCGGTGTGCTTTTGCCTCCAAGGCTTTCTACCGGAACCGGCTACCTCGCCTCTGGTTTTTGCTTTTGCCGTTCCGCTTCTTTGATTAAACCTGTAATATCTAATATATTGCGATAGCAATGCATCGTTTGCAGGCGCAGTAAATGCTTTACCTAGCTCTGTGCCGCTTTCTACTCGAACCAATGCAGTTTTAGTTTCTTTTTTTCTTACTACAGCAACCATACTATGCAATCCTTAAATTAACCTTGCTGTTTCTTGCGCCGGGAATAGGACCCGATACCATAAGCTCCCTGGTTTCTTTGTGCAGGCCAACTATCCTCAAACCCTTAACTGTTATGCGCTTATTACCGTAATGCCCGGCCATTTGCTTGCCTTTTCTTACTCTGCCCGGAGTTTGTGAACCAATGGACCCAGCCTGCCGGGGAAAGGTTGACTGACCCCTGGTTGCCGGGCCACCCTTGAAACCATACCTTTTCATACCACCAGCAAAGCCCCTACCCTTGGAAAAACCCCAAACGGCAACAGCCTTGCCCATTAGCTCGTCGGTTAGCAGTTCTTGGCACCCAGAATCGACAAGCACTTTGGTAACAGGCACTACTTTGCCGCTATCTAGAAAAAGCTGTGTCATATTAATTTTCTTGCCTGTTAGTTTTTCCATAGTCACAAAAAAGCGCCACTCTGGGCGCTTTATCCAACCCCAGACTAATTGTCACATTTTATGTATTTTGCTCTGTTATTCTCATTTATTTGGACAGTGCCGTTGCTAAATTTTAATACTGATCCCCACCCCAGCCGGAAGACTAAGATGTGACAGTGCATCAATTGTTGCCGGAGTTGGAGAAACAACTTCGAGCAACCTTTTGTGCGTGCGCATCTCAAACTGCTCCCTGGATCGCTTATCTATGTGAGGTCCCCTAATAACAGTATACTTCTCGATCCTTGTAGGTAGAGGCACCGGGCCAATGGCTCTAGCGCCTGTCCTAACAGCAACGTCTACAATTTTACTGCAGCTCAAATCTATAATCCTATGGTCGTAGGCATTAAGCTTAATCTTTATTCTGCTTTCTTTTTTATCCTTTACGGCCATAATGTCTTTGCTCTAAGCAACAACCTTTGTTATAACACCCGCACCTACAGTGTGTCCACCTTCTCTAATAGCAAATCTCAAGCCTTCCTCAAGCGCAACCGGTGTAATCAACTTAACTTTGAACTTAGCAGTATCCCCCGGCATAACCATTTCGACACCTTCCGGTAGAGTAATATCGCCGGTAACATCGGTTGTTCTTAAGTAGAATTGAGGTCGGTAACCGGTAAAAAATGCCTTGTGCCTCCCGCCCTCCTCTTTTGAGAGAATAACCACCTCTGCCTCAAACTCGTAGTGCGGTTTAACGCTCCCGGGTTTAGCAAGCACCTGACCTCGCTCAATGTCATCACGCTCAATACCCCTAAGAAGAATACCAACGTTGTCTCCGGCTTGACCCTCTGACAAGGTCTTTTTAAACATTTCCACGCCGGTAACAACAGTCTTTTTGGTTTCTCTAATGCCAACGATCTCGATTTCCTCATTTACTTTAACAACGCCTCGCTCTATTCTTCCGGTAGCTACGGTGCCTCTGCCTTTAATGGAGAATACGTCCTCCACTGGCATTAAGAACGGTTTGTCTGTTTCTCTAATAGGTGTTGGTATATAGCTGTCTACCGCATCCATTAGCTGTTCTATTGCTTTAACTGCTTCTGGATCGCCTTCAAGGGCTTTGGCCGCAGAACCTTTAATAACGGGTGCTTCGTCGCCCTTAAAACCGTACTTGGTAAGGAGCTCTCTAACTTCCATTTCGACCAGATCCAAGATTTCTTTGTCGGTAACCATGTCGCACTTATTTAAGAAAACAACAATAGCTGGAACGCCAACCTGCCTGGCCAGAAGAATGTGCTCTCTGGTTTGCGGCATTGGCCCGTCGGGAGCTGAAACAACAAGAATGGACCCATCTACCTGAGCCGCACCAGTGATCATATTTTTGATGTAATCGGCATGGCCTGGCATGTCGATGTGGGCGTAGTGTCTCTTTGCGGTTTCGTACTCGATATGCGCAATATTGATAGTAATACCCCTGGCTTTTTCCTCTGGAGCGCTATCAATAGTATCGTATGCTCTAAATTCGGCGCTGCCTTTTTGCGCAAGAACCTTGGTTATTGCCGCGGTAAGCGTGGTTTTACCATGGTCAACGTGACCCATTGTTCCAACATTTACGTGCGGTTTATTTCTAATAAAATCTGCCATTTTTTTCCTTTCTAAACAAATTATGCTTGTTCGCCTGCATAGTTAACCAAATTATTGCCAGAAAATCAAGACTTCTTGTATATTTGGGCCGAAACACTAGCCGGCACTTCGGCGTAATGGCTGGGTTCCATAGTAAAAGAACCTCTGCCTTGCGTCATACCCCGTATGTCTGTGGCATAGCCAAACATCTCGGAAAGCGGTACCTTTGCGCTTACAACCCGAGCGTTGCCCCGCACTTCCGTACCTTCAATTTGGCCCCGCTTGCTCGATAAATTGCCAATAACCTCACCCATATAATCCTCTGGCACAATTACTTCAACCTTCATAATGGGCTCCAGAAGATACGGATCGGCGGCGCGTTGTGCATCCTTAAACGCTTCACTAGCAGCAATTTTAAACGCGATCTCCGAAGAGTCGACCTCGTGGAAGGAACCGTCAAAAAGCGCTACTTTAACATCAACAACCGGATAGCCAGCCAAAATACCTGACTCTGCGGCTTCCTTAACACCCTTTTCCACCGCCGGAATGTATTCCTTGGGAATTGATCCGCCTACAATTTTGTTTTCAAACTCCACGCCCGAACCGCGCTCCAACGGCTCCATTCTGATATAAACATGGCCATACTGGCCTCTGCCGCCGGACTGTCTAATGTACTTGCCTTCCTTTTCCACAGTCTTTTTAATGGATTCTCGGTATGCCACCTGCGGCTTGCCGGTATTCACTTCCACGTTAAATTCCCGCTTTAGCCTATCGATTATGATTTCCAAATGCAGCTCACCCATACCATACAGAAGCGTTTGAGAAGTTTCTGCATCCGTTTTGATTTTAAGGGTAGGATCTTCTTCCAAAAACTTTTTAAGCGACTCACCGAGTTTGTCCCTATCAGACTTGGTTTTTGGTTCAATAACAATACCTATGACCGGCTCGGCAAAGCTTATATTTTCAAGCAAAATGGGCTTGATCTCCGAACACAATGTATCACCAGTGACGGTTTCGGCCAGCCCGACTGCGGCGGCAATTTCTCCTGCTTCGATTTCTTTAATTTCTTCCCGATGGTTGGCATGCATTAACAAAATACGACTTAATCTTTCCTTTTTACCTTTGGTGGAGTTATAAATGTAGGAACCGGAAGCAATTTTTCCTGAATAGACCCGAAAATACGTTAACCTGCCTACGTACGGATCGGTTTGGATTTTAAAGGCTAGCGCGGCAAAAGGCCCTGTTTCGTCAGCGGAGATTTCACTGGCCTCGCCAGACAGGGTGTGCGCGGCAGCTGCCGGTAAATCTTTTGGCGACGGCAGATACATAACTACCCCATCAAGCAGTTTTTGCACCCCAATATTGGAAAGTGACGCGCCGCCAAAGATAGGGTACAGTTTTGTTTGGATAGTAAGCTCTCTAATGCCTTGCTTAAGCTCGTCACTAGTGAGTTCCTGACCTGACAGATATTTTTCCATTAGCTCGTCGCTAGCTTCGGCAACTCGTTCAACCAACAGCTTGCGATATTTTTCCACCAATGCCAACATGTCGGCGGGGATTTCTACCTGGGTAATTTCCTCACCGTTTTTACCGGAAAATTTATAGGCTTTTTGATCAATCAGATCCACTAACGAACTAAAGCCGTTTTCAATACCAATAGGCAGTTGGAGCGCCACCGCCTTGTTGGTTAATCTCTGGGCAATGGAGTCTAAGGTCATATAGAAATCCCCGCCGACCTTGTCCAGTTTATTGACAAAAAACAAAAGCGGCACGTGATACTTTTCTGCCTGTCTAAAGACTGTTTCCGACTGCGGCTCCACGCCCTGTGACCCGTCAAACAAAATAACAGCGCCGTCTAGCACCCTTAACGACCGCTCAACTTCCGCTGTAAAGTCAACGTGCCCGGGGGTATCGATAATATTGATGCGATGGTCGTTCCAAAAGCAGGTGGTGGCTGCAGAGGTAATGGTGATGCCTCTTTCGCGCTCCTGCACCATCCAGTCCATTTGGGTATCGCCGGTGTGAACCTCGCCAATTTTGTGTGACTTACCCGTGTAGAACAGAACACGCTCGGTGGTGGTAGTTTTGCCTGCATCTATATGGGCGATAATGCCGATGTTCCTAATTTTAGTTAGTGGATATTCTTTTTTTACGATCTTGTCGTCAGCCATACAGGGTTCCAGTTAAAATTTGAAATGGGAAAAAGCTTTGTTGGCTTCGGCCATTTTGTGAACGTCGTCCCGCTTTTTGATGGCGTCGCCAATACCTTGATGGGCATTTTTGAGTTCTTCGGTTAATTTTTCAACCATGGGTTTGCCTTTTTTCTTTCTAGCGGCGCCAATTAGCCACCGTACTGCCAACGCCTCGGACCTTTCGTACCTTACCGGCATGGGGATTTGATAGGTGGCGCCGCCCACTCTTCTGGACCGCACTTCGGTTTTGGGCATAACATTTTTAACGGCGCCCTCAAACATGTCTAGTGCTTCCTTTTTTTCTTGAGCAAGCTTTGCCAACACCCCGTACACAATACCTTCGGCCACTTTTTTTTCACCGTCGCGCATAACCAAGCTAATAACCCGATTCAAAATCTTGGACTTGTAAACAGGGTCAACTAATAGAACTTTTTTCTTAACCTGGCCCGATCTCATTTCTTAAGCATTCCCCCGGCCTTAACTTCCCGCTTGCGGCCGTAAATTGATCTGGAAGTCTTGCGTTTTTCTACACCCATCAAGTCGTACTTGCCCCGAACAATAGTGTATTTGATACCCGGCAGGTCCTTTACCCTGCCGCCTCTTATCAATACAACGGAATGTTCCTGCAAGGTGTGGCCTTCGCCCGGTACATAGGCTGTAAGCTCCCGGCCGTTAGATAACCTAACCCTTGCCACCTTTCGTAGTGCGGAATTGGGCTTTTTGGGCGTTTGGGTTTTGACTTGCAGACATACGCCCTTTTTAAACGGCGATGCAAAACTAGTTAATGACCGTTTTTTGGCATTGAAAAAGTCCCGCAAAGCCGGTGTTGTCGTCTTTTTTGACTTGGATTTTCTTTTTTTTCGTACCAATTGATTTATTGTAGGCATTTTTCTAATGAAGGCATTTAGTCCTCCAACCTTGCTCTTTCTCCTGTAGGGATAAGTCTACCGATAATAACATTTTCCTTGAGCCCTATGAGCCTATCCACCTTACCAGAGCTGGCTGCATCGGTCAAGACATTGCTGGTTTGAATAAACGAGGCAGCAGAAAGGAAACTGTCGGTATTTAAACTCGCTTTGGTTATACCAAGCAGGGTAATTTTTGCTGTGGCCGGCGACCCGCCTTCGGCAACGATTCTAGCGTTTTCTTCCTCAAATGTAGCTTTAGTGGCCGTTTCACCCTCTAAGAACGCAGTATCGCCCGGATCATCGATTCGAACGTGATTGAACATTTGCCGCACGATTACTTCGATGTGCTTGTCGTTAATAACAACGCCTTGTGACGAATACACCTTTTGGATTTCGTCAATAATGTATTTTCTTGTTGCCGCCACACCGGTTGCCCGCATCAAGTCTGTAAGATCCAAGTGGCCGGAAGTAAGCTTTTCACCTTTTACAACCAGCTGACCCTCTTTAATCACAATCTCGGACACCGGATCGACTGCATACTCAACGGCCAGTTCATCTTTGTCAGCAGGCAGGATAGTGATCTTCCGCTCGTCGCCGGACTTGGAAACGCTGACTGTGCCGGTAATCTCGGCCATAATCGACAGATTCTTGGGTGCTCTGGCCTCAAAAACTTCCTCGACTCTAGGCAAACCTTGGGTAATGTCCTTAACCGTGGCCACACCGCCGGTTTGGAAGGTTTTCATAGTTAACTGGGTGCCGGGTTCGCCAATTGCCTGGGCAGCCTGAACACCAACCGCAATACCGATTTGTACAATGTTATCCGACATAACGTCAACACCGTAGCACTTTTGACACACGCCCCGTTTGGTCTCGCACGTCATAGGCGACCTAGTAACAATCTTGTCAACACCGCTTTGCTCAATAGTTTTTACAACGTCTTTTGTAAGCAGCGTGCCTTTTTCCGCCACAATCCTGCCGGCCATTTTTATATCCTGGGCTAAGTACCTGCCAGCAATCCTGTCGGCAAAGGAAGTTAACACGGTCTTTTCACCCACGGCGACCTCTCTACCCTTTTCAGTTCTGCAGTCCTCTTGCCTAACCACCACATCCTGAGCAACATCTACCAACCTTCTCGTCATGTACCCGGCGTCTGCTGTTTTAAGAGCTTTATCAACTAAGCCTTTTCTGGCACCTCTGCCGCTTAAGAAATATTCCATACCCGATAGGCCAAGTTTGTAGTTACCTAAAATAGGCAGCTCGAGAATTCTACCGGTAGTATCGGTAATAAGCCCTCGAATACCGCCAATCTGCTTGATTTGGTCTCTGGAAGCTCTGCTCGACCCTGAAACAATCTCCATCTTTAACGGATTTTCGTCTTTAAGACTCTCCCAAACTTTTTCGTCTACCTGGGTGGTGACTTTATTCCACACATCCTCCCGCAGTCTTTTGGCCTCCAATTCGGTAATAAGCCCACGGCGATAGTTTTTGTTGATTTCCACAACTTCCTCATTAGCTGTCGCTATAAGTGCCTCCCGCGCTTCTGGAATCACCACATCCGAAAGTGCTGTGGAGTGGCCCAAACTAGTGCCGTACTTAAAGCCTAAATCCTTGATGTCGTCAATGAGTTTTGCCGTAACCTCCAAAGCTTGGGTTTCAAAAGATTTGGCGATTAAGGCGTTAATTTTCTTTTTATCCAGTGTGTCATTAATGAAACCAAAGGACTCTGGAACGTACTGGTTAAAAATAATCCTGCCCGGGGTTGTTTCGACAATTGCACCATTTATTCTAACCTTAACAGTCTGGCACATACCGATTATTTTGTTCGACTCGTGTGCGTATAAAACTTCCGCCGTGGAGGCAAACACTCTTGGCCATGGCTGTAGAGTGGTATCAACAGAGGTAATGTAGTAAATACCAAACAGCATAATCTTAGTTGGAATGGACATGGGTGAACCATCCGCAGGCCGCCTTAAGTTGTTGGTGGATATCATTAAGGTTTTAGCTTCGTCGATAGCTTTTTGTGACAGGGGCAAATGCACGGCCATTTGGTCGCCATCAAAGTCGGCGTTATAACCCGGACAAACGCACAGATGCAGTCTTATGGCGCTGCCCTCTACCAGTTTAGGATAAAAAGCCTGAATACCCAGCCGCCAAAGTGTGGGCGCCCTGTTTAGCAAGACCGGATGATCTTGAACTAACCCTTCTAGAATTTCCCATACCTCCGGCGCTTCCTGCTCAAGCACATATTTTGCACTCTTAACGTTGGGAGCTAAACCTCTGGCTAAAATCTCGCGCAACACAAACGGCTTAAATAGCTCTAACGCCATGTTCTTGGGTATACCGCACTCATTAATTTTTAACTCCGGCCCGTTAACAATAACAGACCTGCCTGAATAGTCGACTCGCTTACCCAACAGGTTCTGCCTAAACCGGCCCTGCTTGCCCTTTAGCATGTCTGCCAATGATCGCAGCTGTTTTTTGTTGCCTTTAACCGCTGCCCTAACTGTTTGCCTTTGTTTGGACGAGTCAAGTAAAGCATCCACCGCTTCTTGCAACATCCTTTTTTCGTTCCGAACAATGATTTCTGGTGCACCCAAGTCTAAAAGCCTTCTAAGGCGATTGTTTCGATTTATAACCCGTCTGTACAGGTCATTTAAGTCTGACGTGGCAAATCTGCCGCCTTCGAGCTGAACCATAGGCCGTAAATCGGGCGGGGTGACCGGAAGCAAATTCAAGATCATGCGTGAAGTCTCAATACCAGCTCGTCTGAAGCCTTCTACCACCCTAAGTCTTTTTGCCGCCTTTTGGGCTTTTTGACCTTTGGAGTTTTCGATAGTTTCTTTTAACCCCAAAGATAGGGCGTTTAAGTCCAGATTTTCAAGAATAGTCTCCAAAGCTTCTGCCCCAATACCGACCTTACAAAACACATCAACGTATTCGGCAAGGCTTAAATACTCGTTGTCTGACAAAACCGTATGCAGCTCAACACTCTCAAGTTTTTTCTGCATTAATGTGTGTTCACTTTCCAGTTGGCCAATTTTTTCGGCTTCTTTTGTTCTAATCGCACTGACTTTTTCTTTAAACTTGTGCTCGGCTTCCTCGGCAGAAAAACCGCCTTCGCCGCCTTTCACCTTGGCACCGAAATCTTTACCCAAGGCTGCAATCTGGTTCTCGTAGTCCTTTTCTATAAGCTCTCTAAGCTTGACTAAGTCCTTTGCAACCTTATCTATTGCCGCCGCTTTTTTGTCCCTATCTATCTCCATTACAATAAAGGACGAGAAATAAACAATGGACTCTATATTTCTTGGTGAAATGTCCAAAACCAAAGCCATTTTGGATGGGATGCCTCTAAAGAACCACACATGGGCTACCGGACTGGCCAATTTGATATGGCCCATTCGTTCTCTTCGGACTCTTGAGTGCGTTACCTCAACCCCGCACTTGTCGCAGATAACGCCTTTGTACCGGATCCGCTTGTACTTACCGCAGTAACATTCAAAGTCTTTTGACGGTCCAAAAATGCGTTCGTCAAATAGACCGTCTTTTTCGGGCTTAAATGTTCTATAGTTAATGGTTTCGGGCTTGGTTACCTCGCCGTATGACCATTCCAACAGTTCTTTGGCTGATGCTAAAGCTATTTTTAGAGCTGAAAAATCTTTTAGGTCACCGATTAGTTTCATGTTACTTAACCTCCTGTGTCAGAAAATTTTCCATTTGTTTTTTAATTTCTTTCTCAATTTCCGGGTCCTCACCCACTAAACTGGGTTTTTCTGGATCGGCTCTTAAAACGCCAACTGGAAAAACACCCAAGGCCAAACCATTTAACTCTCTAACCAGCAGCTTGAACGATTCCGGAATGCTTGGGGTTGGAATATCTAGTCCCTGCAAAATAGATCTGTATGCCTGGGTTCTACCTACAAAGTCGTCGGACTTAATGGTAAGCATTTCTTGCAAAACGTTTGCCGCACCGTAAGCCTCAAGCGCCCAGACTTCCATTTCCCCAAACCTTTGGCCGCCAAATTGCGCCTTGCCGCCAAGCGGCTGCTGAGTAATAAGTGAGTATGGGCCGGTGGACCTGGCGTGCATTTTATCTTCCGCCATGTGGTACAGCTTAAGAATGTAGGTTTCACCAACCAAAACCGGATGATCAAAGTAGTCACCGGTTCTGCCGTCAATAAGTTTCATTTTACCGCCAGCTGGAATGCCTGCCAAAGTCAATTCTTTTTGATACTCTTCTTCGGACGGCGACTCGAAAACTGATACAGAGTAGGTTTTGCCGAGCCTTCTGCCGGCGAGCCCTAAAGGCGCCTCAAGTATTTGCCCAACGTTCATTCTTTTTAACACGGTGTCTGACGCAAAGATAATATCCACTGGTGTGCCATCCTCCATGTGCGGCATGTCAATTTCCGGTACTATAGCCGAAATAACACCCTTGTTACCGTGTCTGCCGGCGAGTTTGTCACCAACTTCTATTTTTCTTTGCTGGGCAACATACACTGTGATTTCTTCTATAACCCCGCTTGGCAGTTCTTTGTTGTGCTCCCTGGTAACCCGCTTGACACCTATAACAACACCCCGCTCGCCGTGTGGCATGTTAAGCGAGTTGTCGCGGATCTCTTTGGCTTTTTCGCCAAAGATAGCGCGAAGCAACCGCTCCTCTGCCGACAGATCGGTTTCGCCTTTAGGCGCCACTTTACCAACCAAGATATCCCCAGATTTTACTTTTGACCCAATGGCTACAATACCGTCTTCACCCAAATTCCTTAGCGCATCTTCGGACACATTAGGAATATCCCGGGTGATCTCTTCAGGCCCTAGCTTGGTCTCTAATACAGAAACAGTGTAGTCAGAAATGTGAATAGATGTAAGCACATCGTCCTTAACTAATCTGTCGGAAATAACAATACCGTCTTCGTATTCGTAACCCCGCCAGATCATGTAAGCGGCTTTAACGTTGGTACCGATGGATGTTTCTTTGTTGACAATACCCGGGCCCTCCGCCAAAACGTCGCCTTTGTGAACTTTTTGGCCGGTACAAACTTTAACCTGCTGATTTATACAGGTATCTTGGTTGGACTTTACAAATTTTGCCAGCTTGTACTCTGTTTTGGTCTTTTTGTCTTTATACCGAACTACCACCTTGGACGCGTCGGCAAAGGCAACTTCACCATCGCCCTCGGCCAAATAGACGTAGCCGGTATTTAACGCAATAGCTTCTTCTGTTCCAGTCCCTACAATAGGCGGTTCACACTTGATTAAGGGCACGGCTTGCGACATTTGCTGGGTGGCCACCAGTGATCTGTTCACGTCGTCGTTAGAAAGAAACGGAATCAAGCCGGCGGAAATGCCCACTATTTGCCTGGGGATAAGATCCATGTACTGGGCGTTTTCTGCTGACCTAATAAAGAAGTCTGAACCCCGGCGCATGGAGATTCTGTCGCTCAACACATAGCCCTTGTCGTCAAGTTTAGCTGATGCGTCAGCGATGAAAACCCAGTCTTCGTCGTAGGCGGCAAGATAAACGATGTCATCGGTGACCCGGATTTTGCCGTCCTCGTTTACTATTTTTCTGTATGGGGTTTCTAAAAAGCCATAGTCGTTAACAATAGCGTACTGGGTCATATAGGTAATAAGGCCGATATTTGGGCCTTCCGGCGATCTAACCGGACATATTTTACCGTAATGGGTGTAGTGCACGTCTCTAACGGCCATACTGGCCCGCTCTTTAGTAAGACCACCCGGACCCATTAAAGAAAGCCTTCTGGTATGATCTAAAGAGGTTAAGGGATTTTGCTGATCGTGCTGTTGCGACAGTTGACCGGTGGCAAAAAAGCTATGGATTTTGGACGCCACGATTCGAGTGGAAATCAGCGCCGGCGGCTCCGGCAAAACGTCTCTTGGATGCAGACTCATTCTTTCCTTAATGTTTCTCTCCAGTTGCAAAAAGCCTATTCTGATTTGATTTTGCAGCAGCTCGCCTACGGACTTAACTCGTCTATTGCCTAAATGGTCAATGTCATCAGATTCGTAGGAGCCGTTGTTAATGCCAATTATTCTGGTAACGATATTTATTAGATCTTCCTGAAACAACAGCCAGTGCTTGTTGTCATTGGGAATTTCGGAACCCAGTTTTTGGTTTATCTTAAATCGGCCGACTTTGCCTAAGCTGTATCTTCTGGGATTAAAAAACATGGAATGGACCAAGGACTTGGCGTTGTCCAACACCAAAGGCTCGCCCGGACGCATCTTTTTGTAGACTTCAAGACAGGCTTCGTCGTAATTGGATGATGGGTCTCTGGCCAGAGTCGACTCGATATAGCTGGTTTCCGAGTTGGTGTCCACTTCTTTGAAAGCGGCCAAGATAGCATCGTTGGTTGTTAAGCCAAAAATGCGCAATAGCGATGTTATGGCAAGTTTGCGTCTTCTGTCTATTTTTACGCTTATAACGCCGGTCCTGGAGGTTTCGATCTCCAGCCAAACGCCGTTTTTTGGCAGTACTTTAGCTCCACCTAAGGTTGCTCCGGTGATGGGTGAGACTTCACTGGTAAATAGCACGCCTTCGGACCTGGTAAGCTGATTTACAACCACCCGCTCGACGCCATTGATAATAAAGGTGCCTCTTTCGGTCATAACCGGAATGTCGCCCATGTAGATATTTTGGGTTTTCTCTTTTTTGTTGAGCGGGTCTTTGATAGTGGCTTTTAGATACCACGGGCAATCAAAAGTTCTGCCGGTGAAAAACGCGTCGTCGATAGTAATACTGGGTTTGTCAAAAGTTGGTTTGTAAAACTCCAGCACCCAGCCTCTACCTGAATAATCTTCAATAGTGCCAACTTCGTTAAGTACTTCGTTAAGACCTTCTTCCAGCAGCCATTTGTAAGAGCTGGTTTGCACACCTGTGAGATTGGCGAGAGGCAAAATTTCTTTCCGTTTTGAAAAATCGTATCTCATATATTAGTTTTTTACTTAGAAACAAGTACCGGCGAATGGCACCCAGCCGTATGAAAACACAAGATGGCTGGTGGCTAGGCTACCATAAATCATGCACTTAGTCAACAAAGCCCATTTGGGTGGGGGGCCAAAATTTATAAACCACCCTGCCTATTATTCGGTCCTGCTTCACTAACCCAAAAGTTCGGGAGTCCAAAGACTTCTCGCGGTTGTCGCCTAAAACTAAGTAGCTGTCTTTGTCTATCACTATTGACCTACCATCTCTTACCTTGCCGCCGCCCCTGGTACAGGTGCCATCTCTTAAATAGTCTTCTACATACATATAACTATCGGCTCCGTCTTTAATATAGACTCTGCAGTCGACTAATTTGACGACATCGCCCGGTATACCCACTACGCGCTTAACAAAATCCGTTTTGTCGTCACCCGGAGGGTGCAAGACCACTACATCACCCCGATGGATTGGTACAAAGTGTTTAGATAACTTTTCCACCAAGATTCGCTCGCCGGTGTAAAAATTTGGCTCCATACTGGAACCTACAACCAATTCTGGAAAAGCTACAGTTGAGTAGATTACCGTAATCACTACTATAGAACTAACAAAGGTTTCGAAAATGTCAATAAAAAACTTTTTTACACTGGTGCTGTCTGGATTTGGGTTGTGGGATTGAAACATGGCTAAGATTGTACAGGCTTATAGGCCCTTGAACAAACTCTTGCGCAAAGGTTTTTTGATGCTTTCCGGTATGCGTTGCTGTACGGCTTCACCCAACTTGGTACCTTGCTCTTTACCCTCCTCAACCCCCTCTTCTAAAGCATCTTTGGCGCTGGCTACATAAGGTTCAACTTTTTTCCAATACTCTTTTAGCAATTTACGGCCCTTGGGCGTTATGACAAAATAACCTATACCGGCGCCAATAAGCGCCCCCAGTGTAAAACTTGTGGCGGTTGAACCTTTACTTTCGCACATGCTTTTTTTCCTCCTGGGCATCGTTAGTATCCCAACCCGAAACCAGCGAGCTGATACCTCGGGCGGTTCTGATGCCCCGAGCAATGCCGTCGGCAATACCCATAACTGTGACAATAGGGCTCTTGACGGAATCGGTAACAGTCTTGGTGTCGTCTAAAATAGCGTTAGTTTTTTTGAGTGTACCCCGAAAATCCTTTAACACAAAAACCACATATACACTAACCACAATTGCAGAACCGGTAAGAAGTGCTATGAGTATAACAAACGCAAGTTGAACGTCCATAGGCAGTGATGTGATTTTTTCATTGATCCAGTTGATTGTCAACAAAATCCAAACCGTCGTTTGTACGACTAGCGCCTGTTAAAACCTGCCTTTCCCTGTTGGAATCAGGCGGTGAGACTACCTTTGTTTCCTCCAGCTGGTCCATTATTCTTGCTGCTCGGGCATAACCTACCGACAGCCGACGCTGAAGAAAAGAAACTGACGCCTTACCAGCCGAGACTACGGCCTCAACTGCCCGATCATACAGATCGTCCAATTCTTTGTTTTCAAAGGCGTTTGGACTTCTTCGATCGTCATCCGGCGTATCTAAAACATCCTCCTTGTATTCGGGGGCAAAACCGGTGCTCTTTAGCCAGTCGACTAATTTGGAGATTTCACCATCGCCAATATAAGCACCTTGAATTCTTGTGGGCTTGGAGGCGTCGGGCGGCACAAACAGCATGTCACCCCGACCAATAAGTTTTTCGGCCCCAGCCTGGTCGATGATTACTCTTGAATCTACTTGCGAGGTAACGTTAAAGGCAACGCGGCAGGGGATGTTGGCTTTGATCAAACCGGTTAGTACATCGGTGGACGGCCGCTGGACTGTTAACACCATGTGAATGCCCGTGGCTCTAGAAAGCTGGCTTAGCCGCACAATGCTTTTTTCTACCGAGGAGGGATCCACTATCATAATGTCGGCTAGTTCATCCACAATGACTACTATGTGCGGCAGGGCCTGAAAACCCGATTTTTCGTTGTAGGCATCAATGTTGCGGGCGCGGGCGGCTTCGAACAGTTTGTATCGGCGGGCCATTTCGTTTGCGGCCCACCTAAAGGCGCTGGGCGCCCGTTCCATGTCGGTAATTACCGGAGTAAGCAGGTGTGGGATGCCATTATAGTTTACTAACTCCACCCGTTTAGGGTCAATTAAAATAAATTTAACTTCCTGCGGGCTTGCTCTATACAGCATAGAAAACATGATGGAATGGAGAAAAACCGACTTACCTGACCCAGTGGCGCCGGCCACCAGTAGGTGGGGCATTTTGCCAATATCATACACGCGAGGCATACCAGCAACGTCTTTGCCCAACCCAATGCCTAATTTAGATTTGAGGTTGCGCATTTGGTCGCTAAGCAAAACGTCTTTAAAGTACACAAAGCTTTTGACTGAATTGGGAACTTCTACACCCATAGCGTTGCGGCCCGGGATAGGGATTTCCAGTCTAACTGAACCGGTTGGGGATTCTAGCGCCATGGCAAGGTCAACCTGCAAGTTGCTAATTTTTGAGATGCGGGTGCCGGGCGGGACGCTGTAGGCATATTGGGTAACTGTTGGCCCCACGTTGTACCCCGCCTCTTTTACGCTGATGCCAAAGCTTTTTAAGGTGTCTTCAATGGTTTTTTGCCGGCGTTTGATTTCTTTTTCGTCAAAAGTGATTTCTGGCGCATCGGTTAGAAGGTCTTTGGGTGGGTAGTCCCATACTTTATTGGTGTACGGCAATCTGTTTTCATGCGCGGGGGCACCGGCTAGCGAGGTTAGCTTGCCGTCACCGGCTTCCAACATTTCCGCAATTTTGCTGTCATCGGTTTCTGCCATTCCCGTTACCGGTTCCGATGGCGGGGGGACAATTTCTATTTGATCTTCTGCCAGCTCGGCGTTATGCGTTTCTTCGTCTATACGTATGCTATCTGGAACCTGCTTATTGCCGGAGGGCAGCTTAATGTGCAGCTGGGGAAGTTTGATGCTTTTTATTTTTTCTGTGATTTTGGCTACAAGGTCAATAACTTTTTGGGTAGAGATGTCTGATATAAGCATGAGACCGACTAATACGACGGCGGCAAAGACAAAGAATGCGCCGTAGCTGCTTATGGCAGAAGCGAGTCCATTTGCTAGTTTGTAACCTACAAGGCCGCCGCCAAAGCCTTGCACAGCCATTTTGTATGCTTCTTGTTCGGAATAAAATACATGCAGGATGCTGGGCAGGGAAAGGCTTATAAGCAGGAAGCCCAAAAAGACTCTGGCTTGCAGGACCCGCCACCTAAAACCGACTAGGAGAAAACCTGTTAGTAGGAAAAGTGTGGGGATTATCCTATAATGGACTTGACAGTATCGCCTTTTACTTTAAGTTTTAACGACTTTTTTCTACCCCGTGGCATTGTGCATATCATAACATTTATGTTCTGGTGCAACAAAATGCGGTGGGGTTATTGTGGTGGGTGGGGTATGTGGAGGCATAGAGGCATGAAGGCGTGGCGACGGTAAAATAGGACTTACTTAAAAACATCATGGTCTTTTTGGTCCGACGGGGCCGAATTCTTTTACGACAAGCGATTATGCTAAACATGTCTTCTTTTGCTAGACCCATATGTGGATTGTACTAATGCATGGGCGAGATGCTAGTGGGTTCGCTCTAGTTTTACTAAATTTTATAGGTTTTTACTAGACGTCTACCAGGCGTCTTGCTTGACCGGATGTCTAGCCTGACTAGAGTTTTTGGGTAGGTGGCGTACATACCTTTTAGCGATTTATGGAATAATACTATGATAGATATACATACTTTTTGTTAAGCCCGTTACTAAGGGTTACGCAAGGTGTAAATTACTCAAGACTATTGCTCAAATGTACGGGCTCTGCTAAGCGGACAAATCGATGCCTATCTGTTTTTGATAGTGAATCCCCTTTCTCCACCCGCTAAAACGACTCCAATTAGTACTCAAATTCTAGTGTTACTAGAATTTTCCAAGACTGCGCACAAAAACCCAAGAGTCGCAGAATCTGCGTGACAAGTATTGACGGAATTTACTTGAGCGGAAGCTTTCATAATCCTAATACCTATTGATTCATCATCTAGTTACGTGCTAAAGTAGCAGAATCCTAAGCAAAGGAGGATGCCATGAAACGCTTCCACCGCCTATGGCAGTGGATATGTGGTCGTTGCCAACGCAACGATCACTGCGGGCACTGTGACTGCTGTCGTTACGGTTGACGACAACAGCCCAAGCCCGCACCTCCGAGCGATTGTGTGACCTAATACGTCTGTATTACACAATCGCTCGGAGCCTAACTTTCCGCAGTAACTAACTCTCGCACATCAAGTATCGTTTTACATCCACTTATCAGCACTCGCCCACATTGTTTGCCCAAACAACGAGAAAAAGGTATACTTACTATGGTTCCTTTCCATTCCTTTTCTTTCAGTCAAGTTCAGGGGCAGTTTAGCTGTCCAAATGCTGATGTAAGTAAAGGAGTCCGTGGGCAACCACGGCTTTTTTGTTGGTCAAAAGGAGGTGATAATAATGGATAAAGACGTGCATTTAGATCCAAAGTCTAGTCTGATCTTGGGGCTGTGGAAGTTTCACGAGAGGGTTGGGGAAAAGGATCTTCTGGAAGTGGCAAACGGTTGGGCGGAGGACGAAAACTATCTGCAGCTGTACATTAGGAAAGTGAGCAAGGATCAATTGGGTATTGGGTTTGCGTACAAGGGCGACGGCACCAAAGAGGCTCACGATCAGTACTTTAATAGGACTTCCGATCAGTTAAAGCGCAAATTTGGTAACGACTTGGTAGGCTGGGATATTGCGTCTTCGAGTACTTTAGTTAAAGGTTTTTAATGTAAGGACGGATGGGAAGGAACCATCCAAATGATAGGTGGTTTGCCAGGGATCAATAACGTCAAGATGTGGCTTGAAAGAGGTTCGCCTTTTTTCTTGGTAAACTCCGGTGATGAATAACCTTGCCAAGCCCTAGTTTTAATCCGCGCTTGGCAACTTCGTCAACTATTAATTTGTCCAACTTAACTCTGTAGTCTGCTGTATCTGCCGAGTCGAAAATTGGTATAAGCTGGGGCGCTGTTTTTGCCAAGTATGCGTATAACCTCGCTTTTATCTTTGGGTTCAGATTTATATGCTCAAACCAAACTTCCTTCACTCCCACACGCTGTAATGCATCCAACAGATCGTGTAGTACATGCTCGTTTTGCAAAAAATACGGCAAAATAGGACCGACAAAGGCGTAGGTGGAGATTCCCACTTTATGCAAAAACTCAAGCGCCTGAATTCTCTGACTAACAAGCGGGGCTTTAACTTCCAAAAACTGCGATACTTTATCTTCTAACGAAGTAATTGTGAACCCAACCGAAACATTTTTTAACCGCCTTAATACGTCAATATCTTGTGTTACTAGAGGCGACTTGGTCTGGATGGCGATTGCCCCTTGATAGTTAAAATCCGCTAACACTTCCAAACACTTTCTAGTCAACCTATACTTCGCTTCCAAACCCACATACGGATCTGTTACGGAGCTAAAAAATATTGAGCCGAAATCTTTGGTGCCAAACTTTTTTTCCAATTTAACAAGTTCCCGCTTTAAAACTTCCTGCGCATTTATTTTAACATCCAGGAAACTTCCCCACTCCTCGTTTGGATGATGCCATCTGGCAATTTGCGCGGCATAACAATACATACAGCCAAATAAGCAGCCATTGTACGGATTTATAACCCAGTCGGAACCGGGCAAACCGGATTTGGTGAAAACTGTTTTTGCAGTAAGTTCGTTGATTTTTGGAACCATTTTTTAAAGTGTCTGGGCAAGAAGAAATTGCTTTACCTTATCCCAGATGAGCAAATCTACGGACTTGCTATCCTGCCGGGTAACTGAACCTTGGCATCTTTGAATAAATGCCAATAGCTGTTGAGGGTTTGGAAAGGCTGAGGTGAAAAAATCTAAGTCGATTGATTTCCTGTGGCCAAGCTGCAATGCCAACGCTGTACCACCAGCCAAATAGAATGAGTGCAAAAGTTCCTCGCACTCCAACTTGTGAAGCACGTTTTGAGTTTCTATATATAGAGTTTCTTCATGCATACTAAAGACTCCTTTGGAACATTGTAGTAATGTGCAAAGAAATTGCCCGTTTTTGGACTTAATCTCCGTGATGTAAGAAGTACATTTGTGATCTGATCTTTGGTATACATAGAGTTTAACCAGTCAAGCTCCTTTACATCTCCAAACTCAAGCAGTCTTTCAATAATAAACGTAGGGTGACTATAGGCTGTGAGTGTATTAAACCTAACATCCCAAAAGTACTTTTTAAAGTCAACCGGTAAGCCGTGTTGCATATACTAATTATACCCGCTAACTCTCAAAGCCGCACGCAGATATTTTGCTGTATGTGAGCTAATATTGGCCACTAACTCTTGCGGAGTTCCTTGAGCTACGACCTCGCCACCTTTATCCCCACCTTCGGGTCCCAGGTCAATAACCCAATCGCTAGCAAATATAACCGTTAGGTTGTGTTCAACCACTAGCACCGTGTTGCCGTTGTCTACTAAGCTGTTGAGAAGCTTAAGCAACTTTTCGATATCGGCAAAGTGCAACCCGGAGGTGGGCGCGTCTATTGAGAAGCTGATTTACTGTATGTACGCAGAAGACAGTTGGTGAACGATCTTGGAAACACCATAGTGAAAACTATTGAAAGCACGGAAGAATCTTTTGTAAATGTGGGAATGAAACGGGGACAAATACTAAAACCGCAACAACCAGAGGAAACCGCCGAAAAAAAGAAAACTGAAAATCCTAAACAGACAAAGTAGCCATATTGCTACTTGAGGAGACCGTTCAATTTCTGGCACCTAAAACGACCTCTTTGTATTGAGATTGTAGCATAAAGTATTGTTTTGACTAGGTCAACTGTGTATGCTTCCAAAAT